>Ga0169931_10000477_pt1 | contig 65523 bp, 50 predicted proteins | sample Kivu_15m_20L_FD_129675 | JGI IMG/M metagenome (GOLD analysis project Ga0169931, IMG submission 129675) | Freshwater microbial communities from Lake Kivu, Western Province, Rwanda to study Microbial Dark Matter (Phase II) - Kivu_15m_20L... | ecosystem: Environmental > Aquatic > Freshwater > Lake... | reverse complement strand
CGACATGCAGCCCCTCAAGGACCAGCTCAAACCCACCCTCCAACTCGCCGCCTAAAACCAACCAAACTCAATCCTTCCACTCCTTTGACCCACACCTTTTGCTGAACCTTGACGCACACAACCACGCCGGAAAAGTTCCAACTGGATGGCTCCCGGCGTCGGGGTCCGGCCACCGGTCGCATCCAGTTCCTGACCGGCGCACAGCCGCGCCAGGTCGAGCAGATCGGCCCGGGTTCCCGTGGCCGCGGGCAACGTCAGCAACTGTGGCGGACCGCCCGGCTCCGCCCAGACGAGCTGGTCTGCGCCGATGAAGGAGGCGTGAAACACGCGGTTCTCCGGCACCGAGGCGCTAAGCAGTTCGCCAGACTCGCTGTCCCAGAGCCGCAGCGAACCGCCTCCGTCCACCGTCGCCAGCGCGAGCCCGTCGGAACTGACTTCGATCCGGAAGATCCGGCGGCCGCACCGGATCCACGGCGTGGCGGGTGTGCCGTCGGTCCCGCCCCAAATCCGCGCCTCGCTTTCCTCGCTCGCCGTCACGACCCGGCTGCCGTCAGGGAAAAACCGGGCGTGGGCAACCCCGTGGGCGTGTTCCATGCGTTGACCGGCCGGCTGCAGGGTGCGCAGGTCCCAGAGTTGCGCGCTGAGCCCGTCGCTGGTTTCGTCCGCCATGCTCGTGAGCAGCCGGGTTCCGTCCGGATGGAAGTCCAACCGCACCACTGGACGCTCGTGCGGCAGCGTGGCCACCGCACGGCCATTCTCGGTTTCCCAGAGCTTCGCCGTGCGGTCGCCCCCCCCGGAGGCGAGCCAGCGCGAATCGGCGCTGAAGGCGAGCCGGTGCAACGGTCCGCCATGATCCAGCGGTGGACCGAGTTCCGTTCCCGTTTCGTTGCGGAAACGCCGGATGAAGCCGTCGGTCGACGCGACGGCGAACCAATGGCCATCGGGACTGAAACTCGCGTGAACCGGCACGCTGTTGCCGAGGGGCAGCCGGTGACGCAGCGCTCCGGAAGCCACTTCCCAGATCAGGGCCAAACCTTCCGCGAAGATGCCCGCGGCAAACTGTCCGTCCGCTGACAGTTCGAGCTGGCGCGGGGCGCCCTCGGCAATACTTTCGGACTGGCTGTGGCGGAATTCCGCTTCTCCGGCGGCCTGCGTGGGCCGCCAGAAATGGACCCGCCGATCGGTGGCCCAGGAGACAATCGCGCCCGCGAAATTGGCCGTGAGAGCCAGCGTTCCGGTGACCGGACCGGGCAGGGCCGGAGGTTCGGGTCGGAACAGGTCCCAGGTCTGTGCCAGTTTGCTTTCCGCGAACGTGTGCAGATACCGGCCGTCGGGGCTGAAGGCGAGTTGGGAGGCCTTGCTGTCCATGCGCAGCGGCGGTGTCAGGAGGCGGCCGGCCGGCACCGACCACACGCGCACCTCCTCACCCCAGCCGCCGGTGGCGAGTCGCGAACCGTCCGGGCTGAAGGCAATCGTGCTGATGCCGTTCGCATGCTGCAGGGGTTCGCCGACTGGTTCCAGGGTGTTCGCCATCCACAGCCGCACGGTCCCGTCCCAGTGGGCGCTCGCCAGCCAGCGGCCGCCCGGATCCAACTCGAAGGTGAACAGTTGCGAATCCACCGGGGTCCGGAGCGGCGCGGCCTGCGGGGCGGCGACCCGACGCCGCTCGATGAACCACCGTGCCCCCTCCTGGCGGACGCTGAACCAGCTCTGCCCATCGGGATTCCATCGCGGCGGCACGCCGTAACCGTCCCCGGGCTGCACCGGCGCGAGCGGCTCACCGGTAGCCAGATTCCAGACCCGTTGCGAATAGTCGCGGGCGAACACGAGCGCGCGCCGGCCGGTCGGGTCGAACATCACGTCACTGGTGTAGCTGGCTGCGGGCAGGAATTCCGTGCGGGCGCCAGCCGCGTCGGGATCGGTGAACGTCACCGTCGTGCCATCGCGTCGCACGACCCGAACCTGAACGCTCTCGCCCTGTTCCGGGCGAAAGGGCCTGTCTTGGTCAGCCATGGCCTTGCCGGTGTCCACGAACGTCCGCCAGTCCTCGATCCGGTCCAAGTGCACGAGGCGCGGCGCGGCGGCCCAGGCGGCGGCGAGCCGGCGCCGATGGGGCAGTTCGCTCCGCAGGTTGCCGGCGGCCCCCGGCCCCGACCGCAGGGCCTCGGCGAACCAAAGCGCGGCGGCGAGGGAATCGCCCTCCGTCATCAGCCGGTTGCCGGTCAAGACCTGCATGCGGACCAGGCGCTCGTGGCTGGCAGCCGCGTTGGCCTCGGCCGCCAGACGGTTGGTTTCCGAGAGCCGGCGGTTGTGTTCCGTATCGTTCCGCGCGGCGGTCAGGTGCAGGTTGAACCACAGCGACGTGGCGGTCAGCGCCGCCCCCGCCAGCACGACCGTGGCGGCCAAGGCGGCCCGGGCGGGATGCCGCCGCGTCCATTTCCAAGCCCGTTCCGCCGGGGTAGCGGGTCGGGCGCGGATCGGTTCGCCGCGCAGCCACCGGCCCAGTTCCTCCGCCAGCTCGCGCGCCGTCGCGTAACGCTGCGCCGAGTCCTTCTCCAGGCATCGCGTGCAAATCGTCTCCAGATCCCGGGGAATCGCCGGATTCAGCAGACGCGGCGCGACCGCGGTCTGTTCCCGCACCTGCACCAGCGTCTCCGCCAGTGAACCCGCCAGCAGCGGCGGCCGGCCGGTGAGCAGATGGTAGAGCGTTGCGCCCAGCGAATACACATCCGACGCCGGGGAAAGCGCCTGCTCGGAACCCAGCGCAGCCTCGGGCGAAAGGTAATTTGGGGACCCCATCATCTGGCCGGTCACCGTCAGGTCGGTCGAACCGTCGAGCCGTTTCGCCAGCCCAAAGTCTGTGACGCGCGGCTGGTCTTCGAGATCTACCAGCACGTTGGACGGCTTGAGATCGCGGTGCAGCAGCCCGTGGGCGTGCGCGTGCTCGACCGCCTCGGCCATCGTCTTCAGGTAACGCGCCGCGTCGCGCGGCGGCAGAGGATGCTCCCGCACGAGGTCCGCCAGCGTCCTGCCGGCGACGTATTCCATCGCCAGGAACGGCTGGCCTTCCACCTCGCCCACCTCATAGACGCCGACGATGTGCGGGTGCCGCAGGCTCGCCGCTGCCGCCGCCTCCCGCCGGAAACGCTGGACGAAATCCGGGCTCGCGAACGCACCCGCGAGCAGGAGCTTGAGCGCCACCTCGCGGCCCAGGGACCGATGCCGCGCCCGATACACGATGCCCATGCCGCCGTGGGCGATCTCGGCCAACAAATCGTAGGCGCCGAATTCCCGCGGCAACCCGCCCCGCTCGCCCGCCAGGGCCGGTTCGAGCGGCAGACCGTCAAGGCCAGCGACCTCCGATTGGCCGTCGCGCAACAGGCATACCGGGCACACGTTGCCCAGCGGACCCGGCGAAAGGCCGGTGCCGCACATCTCGCACTGGTGGAGATGGGTCATGCGCTGCGCGGAGAGTGCGTCACATCACCTGCTACGAGAAAGTGCGGAAAGGCTTACGGAGAATCGGCGGTGACCCCCGGCGGCGAACCTCGGCGCAGGGTAAATCGCCCCAAAATTTTTCGTAAGGGCCGGAATTTTTCCCCGTAGCAGGGGACATGAGATGCTGTCTCCTGTCTCCCCTGCTCGCACTGACGCTCGGTTTGGCCGCGGTCTTCCCGCTCACCGCCGCGCCGGCCGGAACCGCCATCAGTTACCAGGGCCAGCTCAACGACAACGGCGCGCCGGCCAACGGCAGCTACGAATTCCGCTTCACCCTGCACGATGCCCTCGCCAGCGGAACGCAAGTCGGCCTGCCACGCACGAATGCGCCCGTGGCCGTGGTCAGCGGCGAATTCACGACCGCCATTGATTTCGGGGCCGGCGCATTCAACGGCGACGCCCGCTTCCTCGAGATTGCCGTTCGTCCCGCTGGCAGCGCCGGGGCGTTCACCCCGCTTACTCCGCGGCAGGGCTTCAGTCCCGTGCCTTACGCGCTGCGGGCCTTGGAGGGCAGCGCCGGGCCGCAGGGGCCGGCCGGAGCGACCGGGCCAGCCGGTCCGAAAGGGGACAAAGGCGATCCCGGAGCCACCGGACCGCAGGGACCGGTGGGCTTGGCCGGCTTACCGGGGCCCAAAGGTGACAAAGGCGATCCGGGGACGTCCGGCGGGCAACTGGCCGATGGTTCGGTCAGCGTTCAGAAGTTGCAGACGCTGCCGTCCACCCAACTGGCGGCCAGCATCCCCAGTCCCGTGGCGACGAGTGGCGGTTCCTTCGGCGGAGCCGTGGCGGGAGTGGGGTCCGACCAGATGCTGATCGGAGCCGATGGCCATGCCGCCAACGCTGGCCGGGCCTACCTCGTCAATCGCGACGGCTCGTTGCTGACCACCTTCATCAATCCGGCCCCGGCGAGGAGGGGCAGGTTTGGCAATGCCGTGGCCCTGGCGGGCAGCAACCAGGTGCTCATCAGCGCCCCTTTCGGGGAAACCGGGGTCGGAACGCCCGCTCCGGGCAACGCCTACCTTTTCAGCCTTGATGGCACGCAACAGACCAGCTTCGCAGCTTCCGATCTGGTTTCGGGCAGCCGGTTCGGTTCCGCCCTCGCGGGGGTGGGAGCCGACAAGGTGGCCATCGGAGCGAGTGGGCAAACCCAATCCCGAGGCGCGGTTTACCTGTTTGACCTCGCCGGAAATGAGCTCCGGAAGTTGACCCATGCTTCGCCGGTCGCCGACGACCAGTTCGGAGCCGCCCTGGCGGCGGTGGGGAACGACCGGGTGGTCATCGGCGCGCCCAACCGCGAAGCCGGTGCCACCGCCGACGCGGGCGCGGCCTACCTGTTCGGCACCGACGGCGCACTGCTGACCAGCTTCCCCAATCCCGCGCCCACGGCCCGCGCCCACTTTGGCAGCGCGGTGACCACCGTGGGTGACGGCATGCTGGTCATCGGCGCACCCGGGGGAAGCTCGACCGGCCCCGGGAAAGCTTACCTGTGGAGCACCGGCGCCGCCTTGTTGGCCACCTTCACCGCCCCGGTGCCGGCGACCGGCGACCGGTTTGGCTCCAGTTTGGCGGGGGTGGGGGCCGACAAGGTGCTGATCGGCGCGGCCGGTGCCAACGGCACGGGCGCGGCCTACCTGTTCAACCTCAGCGGCCAGTTGCTGTTCACCTTCCGCAGTCCCACGCCGGCCGCCGGGGATCTCTTCGGCTTCACGGTGGCCGCGGTGGGTGCCCAGCAGCTCGTCATCGGTGCCCTGAGCGACGACACCAAAGCCCTCAACGCGGGCGCGGCCTACCTGTTCACTCTCGCGGGCACGCCCTACCTGCCCGGCCTCATCAGCCAAGGCGTGCTGGATGGGGCCATCGGCACCTCCGGCCTCGTCGACCGCGCCATCACCTCGGGCAAGCTCGCTGCGGGTTCAATCCTGCCCGAACACCTCAGCGCCGCGGTAGCCCTCGGAACCGGCCCGAAAGGCGACAAGGGCGACCCCGGGGCGCCGGGGCCGGCCGGGCCGGCTGGACCCAAGGGTGACAAAGGCGATAAAGGTGACCCCGGGCTCACCGGCCTGACCGGCGCCACCGGTCCACAAGGCTCCGCCGGACCGGCAGGGGCGGCGGGCCTGAAGGGTGTCAACTGGCGCGGCGCGTGGGCCGCGGGCACGGCCTACGCCCTCGGCGACGCCGTGTCGAACGGCGGCTCATCGTGGTTCGCCAAGGCCGCCAGCACAGGCGTGACGCCCGCCACCGGCGCCTCCTGGGATCTCCTCGCCGACAAGGGCGCGACTGGGGCCACCGGGCCGGCCGGTGCGAACGGAGCCGCCGGCACGCCGGGTCCGCAAGGCGTCGCCGGTCCCGCGGGAGCGAACGGACCCGCTGGTGCCAAGGGCGACAAAGGCGACGCGGGACCCGCTGGTGCCCCAGGGCCGGCCGGACCACAGGGGACGCAGGGAATCCCCGGCTCCGCCGACGCGTGGAGCCGCACGGGCAATGCAGGCACGGCGGCAGGGGTTAACTTCTTCGGCACCACCGACGGCCTTCCGCTGGACTTGAGGGCCAACAATCAGCGCGGCCTGCGGCTGGAGGCGACCGGCACCGCCACGGATTTGAATGCTGCGGTCAACGTGATCGGCGGTTACGGCGGCAATTTCCTCGGGGCGGGCGCGTTCGGCACCACCGTGTTTGGCGGCGGTCGTCTGAGCGGCATTGAGGCGACCAACCGGGCGGAAGGCTTCTTCACCACCGTGAGCGGTGGAGCGGGCAACTCGGTCAGCGGGCTGGGTTCCCTCGTGAGCGGTGGCTTCGGGAACGTCGCCTCCGGCCCTTATTCCACCGTGGCCGGAGGCAGAGACAACACCGCCAGCGGCAACGTTTCGTTTGTCGCGGGCACCAAGGCCAAGGCGCTTCACAACGGCACCTTCGTCTGGGCCGACAACCAGGGCGGCCAGGCAGATGAATTCGCCTCCGTCACCCAGGACCAGTTCCTCATCCGCGCCCGGAACGGCGTCGCCATCAACACCAACGACTCCGCCGGCTCGGCCCTCCGCGTCGTGGGCACCGTGACGGCCACCCGGTTTGTGGGCGACGGCAGCGGCCTGACTGGCATGGCCAGCGGTGCGGCCGGACCACAAGGCCCGGCCGGACCCAAGGGCGACAAGGGTGACGCGGGTGCGACCGGTGCGCAAGGAACCCAGGGCTTGAAGGGCGACAAAGGTGATACCGGCTTGACCGGCGCAACGGGTCCGACCGGTCCAGCCGGTCCCACGGGCGCCACCGGCCCGGCGGGCGCGAAGGGAGACAAGGGTGACCTTGGGACCGCGGGTCCGGCAGGTGCCAAGGGTGACAAAGGCGATACTGGCCTGGCCGGAGCCACCGGCCCGCAGGGCATCCAAGGCGTGCCCGGTCCCGCCGGCGCCAAGGGCGTGAATTGGCGCGGCGCGTGGGCTGCGGGCACGGCCTACGCCAGCGGCGACGCCGTCTCGAACGGCGGCGCGTCATGGTATGCGAAGGTGGCCAGCACCGACGTGACGCCGGTCGCCGGCGCTTCGTGGGACCTGCTCGCCGACATGGGCGCTACTGGCAACGCCGGCGCTACCGGTCCGCAGGGCGTTGCGGGTGCCACCGGCCCCCAAGGCCCGACCGGTCCGGCCGGCCCGCAGGGACCCAAAGGCGACACCGGTGCCACCGGCGCCCAAGGTCCGCCGGGCATTTCCGGATCTTCCGACGGCTGGAGCCGCTTGGGCAACACCGGCACCACGGATGCCAATTTCCTCGGGACGACTGACAACCAGCCGGTCGAGGTCCGCGTCCATGGTTCCCGCGCCCTCCGCCTCGAACCCACGGCCCTCGCCGACGCGGTCAACGTCATCGGTGGCTCCAAAACGAACCGGGCCGAAGCCGGGGTGGTCGGCGCGACCATCGCCGGCGGTGGTGCGGTCACCTACCCGGCCGGTCCCGATGTCGGCCCCAACGTGATCGGCGCCAACTTCGGCACCGTCGGCGGCGGCATGAGAAATCAGATTTTGGCGGCCACCCCGACCGGATTTGAGGGCGGCACCATTGCGGGCGGCGGCTTCAACACCGTGTCCAATGCGCACACGGCGACCATCGGCGGCGGCATCGTGAACCGCATACTCGCCAATGCGGCGGGCGCGGTCATCGCGGGCGGGGTGAGCAATGTCGTCCAGGCGACAGCCTTCGGGTCCGTGATCGGCGGCGGAATTCTCAACGAGATCGGCAGCCTCGGCGCCGGGGCGGTGGTCCCCGGCGGCCTGCTCAACACGGCCTCCGCTCCAATGAGCTTCGCCGCCGGCCAGCAGGCCAAGGCCAACCATCCGGGCGCCTTCGTCTGGAGCGATTCCACCGGGTCCGACTTCGCCTCCAGCGCGCCCAACCAGTTCCTCATCCGTGCCTCCGGCGGCGTCGCCATCGGCACCAACGATTCCGGCGGCGTGGCCTTGCGCGTCATTGGCACCATCAAGGCCGACGCCTACGAAGGCCTGCCTGGCGGCGTGCAGGGCCCCGCTGGTCCGGCTGGTCCCCAGGGCCCGGCCGGGGCAGTGGGACCGAAGGGTGAGGTCGGCGCGACCGGACCGGTCGGCCCCGTGGGTCCCGTGGGTCCCGTCGGTCCGCAAGGACCGCCCGGAGTTGGCGGCGGCTCTGCCGGCTGGTCCCTGACGGGCAATGCGGGCACGACCACGGCCAGCTTCCTCGGCACCACCGACAGCCAGCCGGTCGAACTGCGCGTCAACAACCGGCGGGCCCTGCGCCTCCTGGACACTACCGGGCCGGCGGATGCCGCCCCCGCGCTGATTGGTGGCCATAACGAAAACAGCATCGGCACTGCGGCGCACGGCGCGGTGATTGCCGGTGGCGGCGGCCCCGGGCTCCCCAACTCCATCGCCGAACAAGCTGCCGGCGCGATCATTGGCAGCGGGTTTGGGAACAGGATTGAGGACGGCGGCTACACCTCCGTGATTGCCGGCGGTCGGTCCAACCGCGTCCAAGGCGACCAGCAAGACGGTGCCATCGGCGGTGGACGCGACAACATCCTGTCCGATGCCGACAGCGGCGTGATCGGGGGCGGCATCAGCAACCGCGGGCAGGGACGGGGGACAGTCGTTTCGGGCGGCGAGCAGAATCAGGCCACCGGTCCGTTTGCCACCGTGCCGGGCGGCAAGGACAACGCCGCCACCCAGGCATTCGGCTACGCCGCCGGGCATGGCGCCCGGGCGGTTCATTCGGGCTCCTTCGTTTGGGCCGATTCACCGGATCCGGACGTCACCCAAACCTTCGAAAGCACGGGGTCGAACCAGTTCCTCATCCGCGCCGCCGGCGGCGTGGGCATCAACACCGCCGACCCGGGCGGGGCGTTTGGCGTGCAGGTGGCGAACGGCGGCCGGGTGAGCATCGCGAACGGCCAGTTCACGCCGGAACTCGTCATGAACGGCGGCCCCGTGCCCGGAATCCTGCGGGTGCGGCGGGCCCTGGAAATCTGGCCAAACCTGGAGGGCACGCAGCCCGGCATGTTGGACATCCGCGACCAGTTTGGCGCGCCGACCATCTCGCTGAATGGCAACAGTGGCGCCATGGGCCTCGGGGTCAGCGACCCGGCGGATAAGCTGCATGTGCGTTCTCCCCTCGGGCCCCGGGTGCGGGCGGAAAACACGGAAAACGGCTTCGCCGGATTTCTGAGCAAGAACAGCGTTGCGGAATGGTTCACGGGCGTCGGCGGGAGCAACGGTGAATGGTCACTCTTTCAAAACCTGCCATCGAGCGCAGCCCGTCTGGTGATCAACACCAGTGGCAACGTGGGCATCGGCACGTCGGCGCCCAACGTGAAGCTCCACGTCGTCGGTGATCTGCGCGTGACCGACAGCGGGGACAACGTCGGGGCGGTTCGGTTCGGGGGTGGGAGTTTCATCCGCTGTGATCTCAACACGATGCGCATCCAGGCGGGCAATCTGGGCATCGGCATGGATCCGACCAGCAACTTCGTGAGGCTTCAGGTGGCGGGCGACGCCTCCAAGTCCACCGCTGGATCGTGGTTGGCCAACTCCGATCGGCGGATCAAGACGGACGTGGTGACGGTGGCCGGGGCGCAGGCCCTGGCCAAACTGCGGGCGATCCGCCCCGTGGCCTTCGGCTATACGGCCGACTACCTCGCGGCGCATCCTGACATCCAGCCCCGCACCTACCTGAACGTGATCGCGCAGGAATTCGCGGAGGTGTTCCCGGACTGGGTGCGTTCCAGCGGCGAACCGTTGCCGGGCACCGACCCCCAGGACCCGGCCAACCGGATCCTGCAGGTAGACACCTACCCGCTCACCATCCATGCGGTGGCGGCCATCAAGGAACTCGACGCGGAAGCCGCCGCGATGCGGGCGCGGCAGGAGCGGCTGGAACGGGAGAACGCGGCCCTGCAGGCGCAGAACCGTTCGCTGGAGCAACGCCTCGCCGCGCTGGAGCGGCTGATCGGCCGTCAGCACGAAACGGTCGCGAGCGGAGGCGGACGATGAAGGTGCCCTTGGCATTTGGCTTCGGGCTGCTCACGCACCTGCTCCTCGCCGAGCCGCTCGGCGGCGGCCGCTTCACGCTGAATGGCAGGCCGGTGACGGGCGGCGGCCAGTCCGGCGGCGGCACCTTTGCCGTGGCCGGCGCCGCGGGCGAGACGGCGTTCGGCCCGCTGAGCGGTGGCGCGTTCCAAGTCACCGGCGGCCTGATCGGCGTCGCCGTCGTGCCCGACGACGTCACGCCCGAGCTCGTCCTGACCGACGACGGCAACGCCCGTCTGGAGTGGTCCGCTGACGCCGCCGGCTACGTTCTCCAGTTTTCCCCGACCCTCGGCCCCACCGCCAACTGGCAGCCCGTCTCCCCCACCCCCACCGGCAATTCCTTCATCACCCCTTTCAACCAATCCCTCCGCTTCTTCCGCCTTCATAAACCGTAACCGGCATGCCGGGATGGAGGCCATCGTCCCGACTGCGGAAATAATGTCGTAAGATTGCGCCACGCTTCCCGTAGCAGGCAGTGTGAAAGCATATTTTCTTCGGCAATTCCTCGCCCTGACCTTGCTGCTGGCCAGCGGCTCTGCGCTGGGGGCCTTGCGCCCGGATATTGATCTCACGGGCTTCAACTTCGACGGGAAACTCCTGCTCAAGGGCGCGCCGGCCAATGGCCCCTTTACCTTCCGCTTCAGCCTGCTCCGTGAGCCGGGCTTCCCGCCGGAAACCGAACTCACCCCGCTGGCCCGCGATGGATGGCAAGGCCGGACCCGTTACCTCCGGGGTGATGTGGTCACCTATGAGGGGGAAACCTGGCTCGCGCTCCGCGAGGTTCGGCCGCCCCGAATCACCGGCGCCCTGCCGCCGAGTTCCGGCGCGGCCAGCCCCTGGCTGAAGCTGGGGATTACGGACAAGCCTTCCTACGGCTTCGTAAACGCTTGGGTGGACGGCACGGAATATCGCCTGGGCAACGTGGTGACCCATGAGGGCCTCCTGTGGATTCGCGTCGCGCTGGCCGACCCTCGTCCGCCTTCGGTGTCGTCCAGTTGGCTCAATATCCCCAGGGAAACGCAGGTGGGCGACTTCATCACCGCCGACGTGAACGTCACCGCCGGCGTATTCACGGCCCCGCTGAAGGACTTCGGCCCCGAAAACCTCACCGGCCAAGCCCGCTGGCTGAACGTCGAAGTCCGGCAGACCAACGCGACGACCTGGGAGTTCGAATACGTGAACCTCAAACCCGCGCAACCCATTCCGGTCGCGCCCTATGCTGCCTACGCCTTCAACGGCATCGGGCAGGTGAACTGGCGCGGCCCATTCACCGCGCGCACCAGCTACGCGACCGGCGACGCCGTGTCCGTTGGCGACGAATTCTGGATCTGTCTGGCCGCTCTTCAGTCCGGGGAAGCGTGGGATGCCCGAGAAAGGCGCTGGCAGCGCGCCTCCGACATGGATGCGCTCAACGCCGAAGTCGTGCCCTACGCCCTCTTCGCCCTCAATGGCGGCGCGCCCGGCCCGGCCGGGCCGCAGGGGCCGCAAGGCATTCCGGGCGCCACCGGGGCCAAAGGGGACAAGGGAGATCAAGGTGCGGCCGGGGCCCAAGGGCTTGCCGGTCCCCAAGGCGACAAGGGTGATCCCGGAATCGCTGGCGGGCAGGGGCCGGTCGGCCCCCAAGGATTGAAGGGGGACAAGGGTGACCCCGGCGCTGCCGGCCCCACGGGGGCGACCGGGCCACAAGGCCCCACCGGACCGGCCGGTGCCAAAGGCGACAAGGGCGACAAGGGCGACAAGGGCGACAAGGGCGACTCTGGCGTGGCGGGCCTTCAGGGACCGGCCGGCGCCCAGGGGCTGAAGGGGGACAAGGGCGACGCTGGAGCGACTGGCCCGCAGGGAATCCAAGGCCCCAAAGGCGACACTGGCAACCCAGGCCCCCAGGGATTGACCGGGCTCACCGGCTCCACCGGTCCGGCCGGTCTCAAGGGTGACAAAGGCGACAAGGGCGATGCCGGGCCCCCCGGCGCGGCCGGCGCGACGGGAGCCACGGGCCCACAAGGTCCGGCCGGGCCGCAGGGCATTCCCGGCTCCTCCGACGGCTGGAGCCGCTTGGGCAATGCCGGCACCATTTCCGCCAACTTCCTCGGCACGACCGACAACCAGCCGCTCAACCTTCGCGTCAACAGCCTCCGCGCCCTCCGCCTGCAATACGGCAGCCTCGGCGGATTCTCGGGCGTCAGCGTGGTGGGCGGCGACCCGGGCAACTTCGTGCCCTCGACCGTCAACGGCGCCACCGTCTTCGGCGGCGGCACCGGAACCTTCATCGGCGGAGACGAAGCCCAGTATCGCACCAACAGCGTCACCGCCCTGATGGGCACCGTCAGCGGCGGCAGCGGCAACTCCGTCAGCGCGGTCGAAGCCACCGTGGGCGGCGGCCAGAGCAACACCGCCAGCGGCGAACACGCTACGGTCGGCGGCGGATTCAACAACCATGCCGAAGGCAGGTTTGCCACGGTGCCCGGAGGTCATGGCAACCGGGCGGCCGACAATGCCTTCGCCGCCGGCCGCTTCGCCTACGCGCTGCACCCGGGTGCGTTCGTTTGGTCCGACGCGATTTCGGGTGGCCTCGAATCAACCGCTCCCAACCAGTTCAGCGTCAGGGCCACCGGCGGCGTCCGTTTTATCACGCAAGGCGGTGGGTTCAACGTGGACGGCACCGTCGTCGCCCTCCAGTTCAACGGCAGCGGGGCCGGCCTCGTCGGCGTGAAGGCCGATACCGCGGACACGGCCACCAACGCGCTGAACTTCTCCGGCCCGGTCGCCGATGCCCAGCTCTCCGCCAACGTGGCCCGGCGCAACCAGGGCAACACGTTTGAAGGCAACCAGGTCATCGGCGGCCATGTGGCCATCTCGCAGGACCTGACGGTTTCCGGCAATCAGGTCGTGTCCGGCAGCGTCGGTCTCGGGGCCACGCCGGACAACGCCTTCCGGCTGCTCGCCAACGGCACGGTGAAGGCCACCCAGTTCGTCGGCGGCGGGGGCGGATTAACCGGCGTGAACGCCGCCACCGCGGTCACGGCGCAGAACTTCACCGGCCCGGTGACCGACGCCCAGCTCCCGGTCAACGTGGTCCGCCGCGATGCCGTGAACACGTTCACCGGCGACCAGAGCGTCGTCGGCAGTCTCATCGCGACGCACTTCGTCGGCGACGGCAGCGGGCTGACCGGAGTCACCGCCGGCAACGCCGCCTTCGCGAGCTTCTCCGGCGCTTCGTTTGCCCTGCGGGTGCCCGAGGGCGGGGGCAACGTGGACGTGGAGGCCGTCAACTTCGCCCGGCGGGACGTGCCCAACCAGTTCCTCGGGGAACAGCTCTTCGCCGGCCCCGTGACGCTCAGTGGTCCGCTCGGCGGTCAGGGCGCGCAACCGCTCGAGTTCCGGGCCAACGGCCAGCGGGCGCTCCGGCTGGAATACGCGGCGCCCGGAAACTATGCAGGCATCAACACGGTCGGCGGCTACGCCGGCAACACGGTGGCCGGCACCGGTGCCACCGTCTTCGGCGGCGGCACCGACGGCGGCGTGCCGCGTCCCAATGCGGCGACCGCCAGCTTCGCCACCGTCAGCGGCGGCCTGAACAACACCGCCAGCGGGGAACTCGCCACGGTCGCCGGCGGCAACGTCAACCAGGCCACCGCGGCGTGGGCCACCGTGGGCGGCGGGGTGGGCAACACCGCCAGCGGCAACATGGCCACGGTGGGCGGGGGCAACCAGAACACGGCGAGCGGCGAAGGTGCCACCGTGCCCGGCGGCACCAGCAATGCGGCAACCACCCAGGCCTTCGCCGCCGGCACGCGCGCCAAGGCCAATCATCCGGGCTCCTTCGTCTGGGCTGATTCCGTGAATGCCGACTTCGCCTCCACCGCCAACAACCAATTCCTCGTCCGCGCGGGCGGCGGTGTGGGCATCAACACGACGACCCCCAACGGCGTGTTCGGCGTGGGCACCGCGAATGGCCAGGTCACCATTGCCAATGGTGCGTTCACGCCGGAACTCGTGATGACCGGCGGCCCGGTGCCCGGCATCCTGCGCGTCCGCAATTCGCTGGAAATCTGGGACGGCCCGGGCGGCGCGGGTGCCCTGGACGTGCGCGACCTCAGCGGCGCGGCCACCATCGGCCTCAACGGCGGCACTGGTGTGATCAACTGCGTGGCCCTCAACCAGACCAGCGACCGCAACGCGAAGGAGAACTTCGAACCGGTGGATGCGCGCGACGTGTTGGACAAGGTCGCCGCCCTGCCCATCAGCCGCTGGAACTACAAGACGGACCGTGCGCCGCAACACGTCGGCCCGATGGCGCAGGATTTCCATGCCGCCTTCGGCCTCGGCACCGACGAGCGGCACATCGCCACGGTGGATGCCGACGGCGTCGCGCTCGCCGCGATCCAGGGGCTCAACGACAAGGTCGAGGAACGCAGCCGCAAGCTGGAGTCCGAAAACGCCGAGCTCAGACGCGAACTTGCCGAACTCAAGGCGCTCGTCGGCCAACTGGCCGGCGCGATGAAGGGAGGTGCCCGATGAACCGGCGACGACTTCTCGGCGGGGTTCTGCTCGGCCTGGGCCTGACCACCGGAGCGCTCCGGGCCGGACCTTCCGTTGGCGGCGATTTCTCGCTCGAAGGCGGACTGGCAGGCGGCGGCAGCCAAGCCACGGGCGGCGATTTCACCGTCGCCGCCACCGTGGGCGAGACCAGCACGGGCCCGCTCACCGGCGGCAACTTCGAGGTTACCGGCGGTCTCATCGGAGTGGCCGTGGTGCCGGGTGATTTCGCCCTGGCGATCGGCTTCACCGACGACGGCCGGGTCCGGATCGACTGGCCGGCCGAGGCCACCGGCTACGTGCTGGAATTCACGCCAAGCGTCGGCGAGTTCGCCAACTGGCAGCCGGTGAGCCCAGCCCCCACCGCGAATACCTTCACCACCTCCAACGACCAGCCCCTGCGCTTCTTCCGCCTGAACCGGCCCTGAGCCGAAGGGTGCGGAGGACTGGAACAACCGCCCGGCCGCCGTTCTGGAAACAATTTTGTAAGGATTCTCTGGAGGTCCCGTAGCAGGGGGTATGAAGTCCCTGCGTCTGACCCGTTGCCTCGCCCTCGCGCTCCTGTTCGCCGGAGCCTCACCGCTCCGCTCCGCGCCCGCCGGCACGGCGTTCAACTACCTGGGCCGCCTGGAAGACGGCGGCGTTCCTGCCACCGGCAACTACGAGTTCCGCTTCACGCTGCACGATGCGGCCACCGCCGGCACACCGGTTGGCTCCGCCCGCACCAATGCCCCCGTCGCCGTGGCCGACGGAATCTTCAACACGCCGATTGATTTCGGCGCGGCGGCCTTTGCCGGCGAAGCCCGCTGGCTGGAGATCGGCGTGCGCCCGGCCGGCAGCGCGGCGGCCTTCACGGCGCTCAGCCCGCGCCAGCCGCTCAACGCCGTGCCCTACGCCCTGCACGCCCTCGACGGCGGGGCGGGCGCGCCGGGCCCAGTGGGGCCACAAGGGCCGGCGGGACCCAAAGGCGACAAGGGCGATCCGGGAGCGGCCGGCCCGCAGGGATTGAAAGGCGACGCCGGCCCGGCCGGGGTCCAAGGCCCGCAAGGCGTCGCGGGAATCCAAGGGCTGAAGGGTGACAAAGGCCTCACCGGCGCGACGGGGCCGCAGGGTGTGCCGGGACCGCAAGGGCTCATCGGTCTCTCGGGCGCAGCCGGCGCGAAGGGGGACAAAGGCGATCCTGGTCTCACCGGGGCCACCGGGCCGCAGGGGCTTCAGGGGGTAGCAGGCCCGGTCGGGCCGAAGGGCGTGAACTGGCGCGGCGCATGGAATGTGGGCACCGCCTACGCGATCGGTGATGCGGTGGCCCACAACGGCGCCTCGTGGTTCGCCACGGGGGCCAACGATGGCACCCCTCCGAGCATCTTCGCATCTCATGTTTGGACGCTGCTCGCCGACAAGGGCGCTACCGGTCCGCAAGGCGCGGCGGGCACCGTGCCGGGCAACGTCGCCAAGCTCGACACCGCAAACACCTTCACCGGAAACCAGGTCGTCAACAACGGCAGCGGCTTCTTCGGCAACCACGCGGGCGCTCTGTCCGGGGTGGGTGCCGGGGTGCGGGTCTTCCGCGACACGCAATTGGGAGCCGGGCAGGTCTTCGCCTACGACTACGGAGCGGGCGCCCCGCTCGACCTCAACCTGCAGCAACCCGGCGGCAACGTTGGCATCGGCACCAGCACCCCGGCCGCCCGACTCCACGTCAACGGCACGTTCACGGCCACCCCAGGGGGCAAAACGGTGAGCATCACCGATGAGGGGTTCACGCCCGCCCTGGTGATGACCGGCGGAAGCGCGCCCGGAATCCTGCGGGTGCGCAACTCCCTAGAAGTCTGGCCCAATTCCGAGGGCACCACCGCCGGCGCAATCGACGTCCGCAATGCCGGCGGCGGCGCCACGATATCCCTCAACGGGGCGAGCGGCGCGGTTTCCGCCGCCAGCTTCAGCGGCAACGGCGAGGGCCTGACCGGGGTGGCCCGGCTCACAGCCAACAACACGTTCAGCGGCAACAACACGTTCGGTGGCGGAACCCGGGTCAACGGCCAGTTCAGCCTCAACAGCAGCACCGGCGGCTCGACCGACGGCGTGACGTTTCGGTTGCGGGCCGCTTCGGGTCAGACGACACCCTTCATCGTGCTGCGGTCCGACGGCTCCCCGCTGCTGCAGGTCAAACTGCCGGAATTGCCCAGCGAGAACTACGTGCTGGTGGTCTATGGTGACGCCGCCAAGACCACCGGGGGCAGCGCCTGGGTTGTCGCTTCCGACGAACGGCTCAAGCAGCACATCCGCCCCTACGAGCACGGCCTCGACGCCATCCTGAAGCTCAAGACCACGCGCTTCGAATACATCGATGACCCGGCCCACAACACCACCTCCGGCCATGAGGAGGTCGGACTCATCGCCCAGCAGGTCGAGCAGGTCATCCCGGAAGCCGTGAGCCAGGGGACCGATGGCTACCGGATGCTCAACGCCAGTCCGATCCAATGGGCGGCCGTCAACGCGATCCAGGAACTCAACGGCAAGATCGAAGCTCAGCGAAAGGAGAACGCGGAACTGAAGCGGGAACTCACCGAACTGAAGGAATTGATGCGCAACCTCGCCACGACCGGACTGGGAGGTGGGCGATGAACCTGCGCCATCTGCTCACCGCCGGCTCGTTAGCGCTGGCCCTCGTCCCGGCCGCTCTGTTCGCCGAGTCCTTGGGCGGCGGCCGCTTCACGCTCAACGGGGGTCCGGTCACCGGCGGCGGCCAGTCCGGCGGCGGCGTCTTCGCCGTTGCCGGTGCCGCGGGCAACGCCCCGTCCGCCGTCAGCCAGGGTGGCACCTTCACGGTCGCGGGCGGCTTGGTCGGCGTCGCCGTTGTGCCCGATGACGTCACGCCCGAACTCTCCCTCACCGACGATGGCAACGCCCGCCTGACCTGGTCCGGTGACGCGACCGGCTATGTGCTCCAGTTTTCTCCGGCCCTCGGCTCGGACGCCAACTGGCAGCCCGTCATCCCGGCCCCGTCCGGTAATTCCTTCACCACCCCTTTCAACCAGTCCCTCCGCTTCTTCCGCCTGCACAAACCGTGAGGCAATAAGCCGCCGGCAGAACGCCCCCGGCGCGGTGGGGTGCGTCAGCCGGCGTTCCCCAGCACGCGGATCAGGTGCGCGATTTCGTCGTCCACCTCGGCCGGCGAATGGACGAGGCCGGCGATTTCGCTCCGGAGCAGTTCGCGGAACCGCGAGCGCAATCGGTGCAGCATGACGTGGATAGCGGATTCGCTGAGGCCGAAGCGCTGGGCGAGCGTGTGGGCCGGCTCTCCGCGGGTTCCGCCCCACAGCCGTTGGCGCAATTCCGGGAAGAGTCCCGGCCGGGCGCCCTGGTTGAATTCGGCTTCCAATCGCGCCAGCACGCCTTCGAGCAGGGTCAGCGCCCAGCGTCGCTCGAACAGCGTTTCGGCGGTGGCGGTGTCCTGCGGTTCGGCCTGATACGCCTGTTCCGCGGCCAGTTCATCCAGCGACACCACGCGGCCGGCGCCCCGCTTCTCCGCCTTTGTCCGGGCGTGCTCATCCCGCAGGAAATTCTGGAGCGAGCACAGCAGGAACGTGCGGAAGCGTCCGCGCTCCCGGTCGGCGCGGGCGAAGAACTCGCGGGCCAGCAGCCGGCTGAAGAACTCCTGCGTGAGGTCCTGCGCGTCGGCCGGGCTCGCGCCGCTGCGGCGCAGATACGCATAGACCGGCGGCCAATAGGTCCGGCACAGGTCGGCCAGCGCCTCCTGCTGTTCGGCCCCGGCTTCCGCCACCATGGCCCAGCGCGTCGTCGCAAAGACGGCGCCGGTGTGGCTGGCTGGATGGGTGGCCGGGTGGTTCACGTTTGTCGGCGGGATGCAAGACCGCCCCGGACAATCCGGCAAGCCGTGCCGCGGGCCAAGTTCGGGTGCCATGTGTCTGGCGGGCCGGAACGACCGGAAAACCCCGGCGGCAGTCCGCCTCACAGATAATTCCGATACGCGACGAGGTTGGCGTCGTTGTCGAAGATGAGCCCGCGCACGGCCCAGGGCACGCAGCGCATGCGGCCCTTGTTCTGGGGATTCACGATCTGCCAGGCCTGCACCCGCCATTTGCCCTCATGGCGTTCCACCACCCAGGCGACTTCGCCCCAGCCGTCGTATTGGTCCACCTGGCGGCGGGCGGCTTCGATCAGGCGCTTCTCCCAACGGTCGCGGGGCGGAGGCGGCCAGCGGTCCTCGGGCACGTCGCAGCCGCCGGCCGCCAGCAGCAGTCCGGCCAGCAAGGCGATTCCGCCAGGGCGGCGAGGCACGTCCATGCCGGCCACATCGGCCGGATTGCGGCCGGCTTGAGCGGCCGGCGATTTGCGCATCCGGGTGGATGCCCTACGCCGCTCGCACGGCCCAGCGCAGTTTGGCCGGGGCACTGCGGGAGTTGGCGCGGAGTTCTTCGGCGCCCGGACGAATGACTTCCTCGATGGTGGCGGAATAGACGCCGGCCCGCTGGCCCTCGCGGAAGGCGTGTTTCACCCGCCGGTCTTCGCCGGAATGGAAGGTCAGCACTGCCACGCGCCCGCCTGGATTCAGGCAGGACGGGAGCTGCCGCAGCAGCATCTCGAGCGCGCCGAGTTCGTCGTTGATGGCGATCCGCAGAGCCTGAAAGACGCGGCGGATGCAGCCTTGGTCCGTGTCGCGGTCGCGGCTGAGTCCGTGGGTGGCCAGAATGCCTTGGAGCGCCTCGGCCAGTTGCCGGGTGCGGGTGAAAGGCGCTTCCTGCCGGAGCCGGGCCAGTTCGCGCGCCAGCAAGGCCGCGTGGGGCTCATCGGCGAAATTGGTGAGCACGGCCGTGAGCCGCGCTTCGGTCACCTGCGCAAGGAACTCGGCCGCTGACGGCGAACGCTGCGGGTTCAGCCGAAGGTCCAACGGGCCGTCCACCTTGAACGTGAAGCCGCGGGCCGGATCGTCGAGTTGCATGGACGAGACGCCCAGGTCCGCGAGGACACAATCGGCACCGGCCAGGCCCTGGGTCGCGAGCACCTTGGCCAAGCCCGCGAAATTGGAGCGAACCGCGGTGAACGTCTCCGGTCCGAAACCGGCGGCGCGCAGGCGCTCCGTGGTCTTGGGCTGCTCTATCGGGTCCACATCCAGCCCGATCAGCCGGCCGCCGGGCTGAAGGCGTCCGAGGATTTCCCGGGCGTGTCCGCCGAAACCCAGCGTGCAGTCCACGGCGACTTCGCCGGGCTTGGGTGCGAGGACTTCGAGGATCTCCGCGACGAGAATCGGCCGGTGGGTGCCGACGGGGGTTTTGCCGCTGGCGAGGATCTTGGCGATGTCGTCCGCGTATCGGTCCGGGGCGAGCTCCTTGTAGCGGTCCTCAAACCGGCGCGGATTCTTGCCGGCATAGCGCGGCCGTCGTTTGGGACGCGGCGGCAGCGCCGGATCGGGCGGCGGCGGATTGTCGGCAGGCAGGCTCATGGGCAGGCCTTCACCGTGCGCAAGTGACGGCGCCGGGAGAAGGGTGAACTTGGGGGGCGAGGCCACTGCGGCGGAGGCAGGGCGCACACAACGCAGGCCTGCGAGCGATGGCGATTCCAGAATCAGGCCGGCGAAGCGGGTAATGCAATGGCCGACGTTGAACAGGCGCATGGCTGCGGAATGACTTCAATGGGCAGCGTGCGAAATCGTCCAATCCGAGCAAGCCTGTGGTCGCTGCTCGATCCCTAGCCGGAAGCGGCTGGCCCGAAAGAGGGGAGGTGAAATGTTTCAGGCGAAGTGCGCGCGAGCTCATGGACGGTTTGAAGCCAAGCTGTCATATAACGTCCGTTACCGTTTACAGGAAGCCACTCGACTTACCACAGCCATGAATTGTCATCATCCTCTCTCCACGGCCGGGCTGAACATGCGGCGTTCAGCGCTGGCTGCCGCCGTCTTCTGCGGTGCCGCCGCGCCGACCCTGCAGGCGGCGGTGCTTGTGAACCTCGACGCCACCGCGTTGCCGGAAGGCCCGCTGGCGACCTGGAACAATACCGGGACCGTCTCCGGCAATTTCGCCTCCAGCGGCTCCGCCGTTCCTGCGGTCGTGACCCAGGCAGGCGTCAAGGGCGTCAATTTCACCGGGGCGCCGAACAACTACCTCGGGCCGGTCGCGCCCGACGTCGTGACCGGCAGCGGCACGCGGACCATCGAGGCGTGGGTGTTCAATCCCAGCGGCTCGGACTTCGAGACGATCATCGCCTGGGGTCGCCGGGGTGGACCGGACAACTCGAACAGCTCCTTCAGCCACGGCGTGCATGGCACCTGGGGTGGCTTCGGCGGCTGGGGCGCGGCAGACCAGGACTGGAAGGGCACGTTGGGCTTCGGCCGGTGGAATTACATCGTCTATACCTACGATGGCGGCAATTCGAGCCTCTACGCCGATGGCCAGTTGGCCAGCACCGAGGCGGTGACCCTGGATACGTGGGCCTTCGACAACACCGAAGCCGGCAACCCGCTGCCCTTCCGGGTCGGCGCCCAGAACGACGCCAACGGCACCATCGTGACCGGTGAGCCGCCGACCCTGGTGATGGCCAAGATCCGGGTGCATGATGTGCCCCTGACCGAGGCGGAGATCGCCGCCAAGTTCGCCGCGGAAAAGGGCGCCTTCGGCTACAACGACGACGACAACGACGGCCTGCCCAACTCCTACGAGCAGCAATACAGCGACATCCTCAATCCCAACGACCCGACGGATGCGGCCAAGGATTCGGATGGGGACGGACTCACCAATCTCCGGGAGTTTGAACTCAAGACGCTGCCCAACAACCCGGACACGGACGGCGATGGGGTCAGCGACGGCGCGGAGGTGAACCGGGCCGCTGGGGCGACGAATCCGCTGGTGGCCGACACCGATGCCGACGGCCTCAACGACGGCGCGGAAGTGACCGCTGGGACCGATCCGTTGGTGGCGGACACGGACGGCGACAGCTTTGGCGACTTCCAGGAAGTCATCCACGGATCGAATCCCACGGTGGCCGGCAGCACGCCGAACATCACGAAGCCGCTGATTGACCTCGATGCCACGGCGTTGAACGAGGGCGCGTTGGCGGAGTGGCAAAACAAGGGCGTCTTGCCGGGCAACTTCGCTTCCAGCGGGTCCGGTGTTCCCAGCGTCGCCAACGTTGCCGGGGTCAAGGGCGTCACGTTCAACGGCGCGGCCAACAACTATCTCGGGCCGGCGGCTCCCGGCTTCATGGCCGGTGCGGCCGTCCGCACGATTGAGGCCTGGGTTTACAACCCGGCCGGCTCGGACTTCGAGACGATCATTGCCTGGGGCCGGCGGGGTGGTCCGGACAACTCCAACAGCGGCTTCAGCCACGGTGTGCATGGCACTTGGGGCGCCTTCGGCGGCTGGGGGCAGGCCGATCTCGATTGGCAGGGCAAGCTGTCGTTCGGCCGTTGGAACTACATCGTTTACACCTACGACGGCACGACTTCGGCGGTCTATGCGGACGGCGAACTTGCCAACTCGGAGGATCTGACGCTGGCGACCCACGCCACGGACAGCGCCGGCCGGGCACTGCCGTTCCGACTGGGTGCCCAGAACCAGGCGGGCGGGTCCATTGAAACCGGCGAGGCGGCGACGCTGACGGCCGCGCGCATCCGGGTTCATGACCGCGTGCTCAGTCCGGCGGACATCGCCGCCAAATACACGGCGGAAGCCGGCGAATTCGGCCTGATCGACTTCGACAACGACGGCCTGCCGACCGGCTTCGAGCGCCAGTATCCGGGCATCCTGAATCCGAATGATCCGTCGGACGCCGCCAAGGACTTCGATGGCGACGGGCTCAGCAACCTGGATGAGTTCAACCGAGGCACGGACTTCCAGAATGCGGACACGGACGGGGACGGGCTGAATGACGGGGACGAAGTAGCCCGGTCCCTCAATCCGCTCGCGCCCGATACGGACGGTGACGGTCTCACTGACGGTCAGGAAACGACGACCAATCCGGCTGTGGCCGACACCGACGGCGACGGGTTTGCTGACGGCCAGGAAGTCTTCCACGGGTCCAACCCGAATCTGGCCAGCAGCACGCCGACGCTCATCCCGCCGGTTAAGCTGGTGGACCTCAATTCGGCCGGCTTGGCGGTCGGTCCGCTGACGACCTGGCCGAACGCCGGCAAGATCGAGTTCCCGTTCACGGCCGGCGGCACGCCGGGCGTGGTGGAAACTGTGGGCGGAATCAAGGCGGTCACCTTGGACGGCTCGCAGTATTATGCCGGTCCGGCGGCGCCCGCCTTCATCGCCGACAACGCTCCGCGCACCATTGACGCGTGGATTTACAATCCGGCGGCTGCTGGCGAGGAGACCATCTTCTCCTGGGGCCGCCGCGGTGGTCCGGATGGCTCGAACACGTCCTTCAACCACGGCACCAGCCCGGACTTCGGGGCGGTGGGCCACTGGGGTGCGCCCGACATCGGTTGGAACGGCAAGGTCGTCACCGGCGCGTGGACCCATGTCGCTTACACCTACGACCCGGCCACGCTGACCATCGCCGTCTATTCCAACGGCGAGGTCGCCAACACCGACGTGCTGGGCACGCCGCTGGCCACCCACTCCGTGAACAACGCCGAACCCGGCGTGCCCCTGCGCTTCCTGCTCGGGGCGCAGAACGAGGCCAACGGGGCTCCCACCGGCGGGCTTCGCGGCTCGTTGAGCGTGGGCCGGGTGCGCGTGTATGATGGGGTGCTCGACGCGGCTGCCATCGCGCAGCTCTACAGCTCGGAACTCGCGACCTACACCGCAGCGCCGCTGGCGTTCCTGCCGCCGGTCTATGACAAGGCTGCCGACAAGGTGACCCTCAAGTGGAGCGCGGTGCCGTCCACCACCTACGCCCTCGATGGTTCGGATGATCCGGCCCAGGGCTGGGCCCCGGTGGCGACCGGACTGACCGGCGACAGCTACGTCATCGAGAGCGTCTCCACCAAGACCACGAAGTTCTTCCGCGTGCGCAGCGAATGAGCACGCCCTGTTTGGCATAGGAATCGGGCCGTCCGGTGCGTTGCGCCGGGCGGCCTTTGCCTGTCTGCTTGGCCTGCTGTTCCCCGCCTGTTCCCATGAAAATCAACTCGATCGTCGTCCTTGGCGGCGGCAGTGCCGGCTTCATGGCCGCGCTGACGCTGAAGAAGAAGCTGCCCCACCTGAACGTCCGTGTCGTGCGCAGCCCGGACATCGGCATCATCGGCGTCGGGGAAGGGACCACCGCGGTGTTCCCCCGGCACTTCTTCGAGTATCTGAAGCTGTCGCCGCAGGGCTTCTACGCGGAGGCCGAGCCTACATGGAAGCTGGGCATCAAGTTCCTCTGGGGACCGCGGTCGCACTTTTTCTACACGTTTGCGTTCGAGTTCGAGAAGCGCCTGCCCGAACTGTCCCGCAACAACGGCTTCTACTACGACGACCAGACCCCGTGGCTGGGCAACGCGTCGGTTTACATGGCGCATGACCGGTGTTTTCCGCGCCAGCAAAGCGGCCTGCCGCAGTTCCACAACAACCACGCGTTCCACATCGAGAACCACAAGCTCGCCGGCTGGCTCGAGCGGCGGAGCACGGAAGCCGGGGTCACCATCATCGATGCCACCGTCCGGCCCGAGGTTGGGCCGGAGGGGATCGCCGCGCTGGTTACGGAAACCGGCGAGCGGATCACGGCGGACCTCTACGTGGACGCCTCGGGCTTCCGTTCCGAACTGCTGGGCCAGGCGCTGGGCGTTCCCTTCGTCAGCTATGCCGACACCCTGTTCTGCGACCGCGCCGTCATCGGCGGCTGGCAGCGGACCACCGAGCCGATCCACCCGTTCACCGTCGCGGAGACGATGGATGCGGGCTGGGCCTGGCAGATCGAGCACGAGCACTTCATCAACCGCGGCTACGTCTATTCGTCCTCGTTCATCAGCGATGACGACGCCCGAGCCGAACACCTGCGGAAGAATCCGAAGATCCCGGCCGACCGGACCCGCGTGGTGAAGTTCCGCGCCGGCCGCTACCAAACCCTGTGGGTCAAGAACGTCGTGGGCATTGGCAATTCCGCCGGATTCGTCGAACCGCTGGAGGCGACCGCCCTCCAGGTGATCTGTGTCGAGGTCAGCTCCCTCGCGGATTCCCTTGGGGACAGCCTGTGCGAGCCGACGCCCACGCTCATCGAGCTCTACAACCGCTACAACACCGCGGCGTGGGACGACATCCGGGACTTCCTCGCCGTCCACTACCGGTTCAACTCCCGGATCGACACGCCCTTCTGGAAAGCCGCGCGCAACGACGTCGCCCTGCACAAGGCGCAGGCGATCGTGGACTTCTACCGCGAGAACGGCCCCAGCGTCGTGGCCGCCGCTGCCCTGCTGCATCCGTCCAACTCATTCGGCATGGACGGCTACCTGGCCATGCTGGTGGGCCAGAACGTGCCGCATGGCAAACCGTGGAACGCGCCGCCGATGGAGCGGGAATTTTGGCGCCAGCGTTGCCAGAAACTCGCGGCCTACGCGCAGACCGGTATGACCGTGAAGGAGGCTCTCATGGCGCTGCGGTCACCGAACCTGAAGTGGGGCTGAAGTGCCGCCTTGGCTTTGGAAGCCCTGATGGGAAGGTCGGTCACCATGAAGCTGGAACGCCTCATCCCCATGTTACCGGTGAAGCATCTGCCGCGCAGCCTCGAGTTCTACCAACGGCTCGGCTTCGAGGAGGAGAACCGCCAGGATGCCTGGGGCTGGGCCATGATCCGCAACGGCGACTGCCGGCTCATGCTCGACCAGTCCATCAACGTCGCTCCCGGGGCGCCACGCCAAGGGGTGCTGTATCTCTACCCGGAGAACATCGCGGAGTATCACCGGCAGGTGCGGGCGAAGGGGCTGACGGTGCCGGAACTGCAGGTGACCTTCTACGGTCTCACGGAGTTCCGCCTCGAGGATCCCGACGGGAACCGCCTCTGGATCGGTCAGGAGCAGTCCGCGGTTGACGCCGCCGCGTAGGCGAGCGTCTCAGGCCGGCCGAACCGGCCGAGCGTCCGCTTGGGACTGCCGAAATGTCCCGGTGCAGTTTTTGTTCGTGCCCCTGACGTGCCTTTGTCCACGCTCGCGTCATGAATCCACGAATGCTGTTGTCCGCCCTGCTGCTCCCCGTTGTCCTGTTCGCGGCCGAAGTGACCGGGCTTCCGAAGGCCACCATCGACGGCACCGGCTTGGGCTGGCGGACTCTCGGCGAAGCGGACTTCACCGCCGTGAACTGCCCGGCCAACACATTCACCTGGCTCACCAACGGCGTGAACTGCACCGGCCAGCCGGTCGGCGTCATCCGGTCCAAGCAGTCCTTCACCAACCTCGAGCTGGTCGCCGAATGGCGGCACCTGAAGTCGGGTGGCAACTCCGGCATCTTCCTGTGGGCCAGCGAGTCCTCGATCAGGAATCTTGAGGCCAACAAGGGGCGCTTGCCGGATGGCATCGAGGTGCAGGTGCTCGACCACGGCTACACCGCGCAATACGAGCGCGACCACAAGAAGAAGGCCGATTGGTTCACGTCCCACGGCGACGTCTTCCCGACCGGACCGGCGAAGATGACACCGTTCCCGCCGGTGGCCCCGAACAGCATGCGGAGTTTCCCGCGCAAGAACCTCAGCCGCGGTGTGGGCGAGTGGAACCACTACTACGTCCGCGCCATCAACGGCGAGGTGCGCCTGTGGGTGAACGGCGAGGAAGTCTCCGGCGGCACCGGTTGCTCGCCCGCCAGCGGGTTCCTCTGTCTGGAGTCGGAAGGTTCGCCGGTTGAGTTCCGGAACCTGCGCATCCGGGAACTGCCCTGAGTCTACGGGCGCGCCTTGTTCCGACCGGGGTTCAGCCTAAGTTGCTTCCATGTCGTTTGCCGACAACCTCGCGACCGTCCAGGGCCGCATCGCCGCCGCCTGTGAACGGGCGCGACGCGATCCCGCCGAGGTGACGTTGGTGGCGGTGTCCAAGAACCATCCAACCGAGTCGGTCGCCGCGGCCGTGGCGCTGGGCGTGACCGTGTTCGGCGAGAACCGGGTGCAGGAAGCCAAGGCCAAGATTCCCGCCAGCCCAGCCAAGGCCCGTTGGCATTTCATCGGGCATCTCCAGTCCAACAAGGCGCGCGATGCCGTGGCGCTGTTCGAGATGATCGAGAGCGTGGACAGCCTGGCGCTCGCGGCGGAGTTGCAGAAGCAGGCCGAGAAACAGGCCAAGACGCTGAAGATCCTCGTCGAGGTCAATGTGGCCGGCGAATCGTCCAAGTTTGGTTGGAGCCTAGACCGGTTGCTCGCCGAGTTGGCGGCCTTGAATGCCCACCCGCGGCTCGAACTGCACGGCTTGATGACCGTGGCGCCCTACGCGACCGACCCCGAAAAGGTCCGGCCCGTGTTCCGCAAGCTGCGGGAACTGCGCGACCGTTGTGCTGACCTGCTGGGCGCACCGCTGCCGGTGCTCAGCATGGGCATGAGCGGCGACCTGGAAGTCGCCATCGAGGAAGGAGCCACCATCATCCGCGTGGGCACCGCGCTGTTCGGGCCGCGTCCCCGGCCGGTTCGCGAAGATTCGGCGGAGTGAGGCGGCGTCAGCTTTCCAACGCCTTGGGTCGGCCGAACACGATGGCCGCGACGAACGCGGCCCGGGCGGTTTCGGGTTGGCGCAGCCAGTCGCGCACCGCGGCCGACTCGGCGGAGTGGGCAGTGGAGGCGGCGACTTCGGCCGGACGATGCTGCTGAAGGCGCGTGTTCACTGAGCGCATGCGTTCAGCGACCTGGTCGTGCAGGCTGGCGCCCTCGGCATAGGCCTGATCGGCGCGATGACGGCCGGACGATGCCTCGGTCAAGGGAGCGCGCGATGATGACGCAGCCGATTCAAGATTTGAGTCCTCGGAGTAGTCGAAGGTGACGGGACGCGAGGCCGCCACCGGCGGAGGCGGGGGAGGAAGTGGCGGCGGCGCGAACGGTCGGGCCGGCTCGCCGCGCAGGATTCGTTCGAGTTCCGCTTCCCAGGCGCCGCCCGGGGACGGCGCGGTTGAGGTCGGCATAGGAGCGGGCACGGGCAGCGGCGGTGGCACCGTGCGTGGATGCCGCCGCAGGACGGTGGGTTCCAGTTCTTCGCTCCAGCCGCCGGGCGACTTGGGCTGCCACGGTTCCTCGGTCCACGTGTCCTGCAGCAGCTTCTTTCCGCGCAGGATCGCCTGGGCGACGACGGCCACGATCACGACCAGAAAAATCAGGCCGGGACGCAGGTTTCCGAAGTCAAAGTCGGCGATCATCATGGGGCGATCCGGTCCGGAATCAGGCCGAAGGCTTGTTGCCGGCGATGCTGTCGCGCATGCCGGTGTCGGCGGCGATGTTCTTCATCTTGTAATAGTCCATCACCCCCAGGTTGCCGTTGCGGAAGGCCTCGGCCATCGCCAACGGGACCTGTGCCTCCGCCTCCACGACGTGGGCGCGCATCTCGGCCACTTTGGCGATCATCTCCTGCTCGACGGCGACGGCGTTCGCGCGGCGGACCTCGGCTTCGGCCTGCGCCTTGAGCTTGTTGGCTTCGGCCTGTTCGGCCTGAAGCTTGGCGCCGACATTCTCGCCGATGTCCACGTCGGCGATATCGATGGAGAGGATCTCGAAGGCGGTGTTCGCATCGAGGCCCTTGTCGAGCACGGTCTTCGAGATGCGGTCCGGGTTTTCGAGCACCTGCTTGTAGGTGTCCACCGAACCGATGGTGGACACGATGCCCTCGCCGACGCGGGCGATGATCGTTTCCTCCGTGGCGCCGCCGACGAAGCGGTCGAGATTGGTGCGGACGGTGACGCGGGCGCGGGCCTTGATGACGATGCCGTCCTTGGCCACGGCATCAATGGTGGTCTTGCCCGACACGGTGTTCGGGCAGTCGATGACCTTGGGATTGACGCTGGTCTTCACCGCCTCGAGCACGGTCTTGCCGGTGCCCTTGGTGGCGAGGTCGATGGCGCAGGCGCGGTTGAAATCGAGGTGGATGCCGGCGCGTTGGGCAGCGATGAGCGCCTGCACGATCATGTCAATGTTGCCGCCGGCGAGGTAGTGGGTGGACAGGTCGTCAATGGACAGGTCGAGGCCTGATTTCACCGCAGTGATGCGGTTATCCACGATGAAGCCGACCGGGATGCCGCGCAGGCGCAGGGCGATCAGCTCGAACACGCCTGCGGGGGCGCCGGAGGCTGCGGCACGGAGCCAGATGGAGCCGAAACTTGCGACGACGATGACCGCCGCGAGGCCCATCACGCCGAGGACACCGACGAGGATCAGCGACCCGATGTCGGTCATGGCAGCGAACAATGGATTCATGGTTATTGCTGGATTGGGGTTGGAAGAATTCAGGCGGAGCGGACGCAGATGCGGGCGCCTTCGACAGCCACGACAGTGACGGCGGTGCCGCGCTCCAAGGGTTCGCCAGAGGTCACCACGTCCACCCGCTCACCGGCGATCTCCGCCATGCCGCCCGGTCGCAGAGGGGTCAATGCGATGCCGGACTGGTGGAGCAGATGATTTTTCCCGGCGTCGGCGGTGGGGATGACCGACTCAGAGCTGAAGGTTTTGGCGATGCGGCTCGCAGGCAGCCGGGTGAAGTAGAACCAAGTGCCCGCCAAGCCGGCGGCCAGCACCAAGGCCAGAGTAACATGGCCGGAGGTGGTGCCATAGCGACTGTAAACCGTGGCCACCGCGCCCGCCCAGCAGATCAGGCCGACCATTCCGGCGATGAGCGTGGGGAAAAACGGCTCGAGCAGCAGCAGCACCGCTCCCGCGACGAATAGGAAGACGATGAGTTCCATGACGCGGCCACAGTAGGCCGGGCGGCACCGGGGCCAAGTGGAATTCCCGGCAAGCGTTCCCAACCGGAGGCCGTCAGGCTGGCCGGGAAAGCCGTTCGCGCAGATCCGCAATTTCGCGGCTCTGATCCGCAATGGCGCGGTTCAACCGGGCGACTTCCGCCTCGGCGTCTTCCAGGCGGCGGACCTTCAGCAACTGTTCACGCAACCAGACGAAGCCGGGGTTTGTGGCGGACTCACCGGCGAGCAGTTCCAGGAACTGACCCTCTTCCAGTCCGTTGTCCGCGAGGGCCTGTGCGAGCGGCGTGCCAGCGGTGACGGCTGCGCAGGTCTGGCGCGTCTTGCGCAGCATCAGCGCCCGCGATTCTGTCGGCACCATGGCGGCCCGGGTCTGACTGCCGGGGGCAGAAGCGGAGGGTGTTTTGGCGGGCGCGGCCGCCGCGTTGGTTGAGGGCGGGTTCTGGAGCGGCCCGGAAGACTTGCGCCGGCTGGGCGAAAAAACGATCAGGCTGTCCAGTTCCTCGCGGATCTCCATCAGACGGGAGCCCTGCATCCGCATGCCGAAAGTCGTTTTGGCGGCGCTCCGGTTGACGCGCATGGCGTTATGGAATTCGTCGAGCACCCCGGAAAACTCGTCGCGGGTCCGCGTCTTGCCGAGTTCCTCGATGATGTCCAAATCGATGTCGAACAGGTCAGGGGCGACGTAAAACAGCGGCCAGACCACCGGCTTCTTCCAAGCGGGCACCGCGCGGAAGAAAGCGGCTTTTTCGAAGTCGCCCGGGGCGCACCCATAATGGTGGCAGAACGCCTCGAAGAAGTCGGTGAACTGTTTGACGTCAGCGGGATTGGCCATGTCTGTTTCGCGGACTTTCGCCATGCCGGCCGCCTTCGGGCAACGGTAACTTGGCCGTTACGGCTTCCGTGTGAGTGCCTCCAGGGCTTTTTTCAGCCGGTCGTTTTCCTCCCGGAGCTGTTCTAGTTCGCGGTGTTCGGCGAGATAGCGGCGCAACCAGACGAGCTCTGGGCGGCCCTCGGAATTCTCGGAGAGCAGCGCCTCCACCCGGTCGGCTTCCAGTCCGCTGTCCGCGAGCGCCAGCTTCCAGTCCCGGCCGGCGACCACATCTCCGTGCAAACGCTTGAGCCGGCGGATGGTCAGGGCGGTGCCCTCGTTGCGCGGTCCGGATTCAGCCACCCCACCGGCTCGCGCCGACGCGCCGATCGCTGGCGGGTTGAAGTTGGTCGTCGGTCGGAGGATTTCCGTCTGGGATGGCAGCGGCTTCAGCAGCGGCACCAGGGGTTGCAGCAGGCGGATGGTCCGCGTGGCCGAAACGCGGAGCGCCAGCGTGCCGCGGCGGATGCTGCGCTCGACCAGCTTGAGGTTTTCCAGGTCGTCGATCGCCCGCTGCAGTTCCGGCTCCGAACGCGCGTCGCCCATGTGCCGGATCGCTCCGATGTCGTCCACGAAGTAGCCCCGCTCAAACCACCACATCCAGTGCGCGGGCAGCCACGCATGCCGGTGCAGCCCAAACCAGAGCACCTTCTTCTCGAAAGCCTCCGGGGGGCACCGATGCACGGCGCAGAATGCTTCGCGAATGGTGTCGAACTGCTGGGGCGATGAGTCTGCCATGCGGTGAATGCTGAGAATGTCCGTGCTTCTGTCGGCTTACGCCGCCGCGATGTCAACCGTTGCTGCGGTTCACGGGCGGCGCTTGTAGAGTTGTTCGCCAGCCTTCGGGACCAGGAGAACGCCCTCGTGCTCCCGGTTGGCGTAGGCCTCGACGCGGAGGGAACGCCAGTCGCGATAGCCGAGATTGATCTCACGACAGACCGCTTCGGGAATGCCTGTGGCGAGCGTCACTTTCGCCCGCGGCGTCTCGATCCCGTTCTCGTAGGTCCCGCCGCCGAAGACGTGCGTGCAGTGCGCGAGCGTGCCCCAGGGCAGGTCTTTGAACTTGTCCCACTGCTTCAGGAAGTAGTCCCGGCAATGGTAGCCGACCTGCCGGATGAACTTCCCGTGCACGACGCTCACCTCGTGGATGTGCGGCGCGTAGATGATGAGCTCGCCGCCGGCAGCCAGAACCGGCTCGAGCTTATACATGGCCTTGGCGCCGACCCACAGCTCGTCATACATGGGCGAGGCGCAGGACAGGATCGTGTGAAACTCGCGGTCCTTCCATACGATGTGGTGCTGCGCGGACAGCTTCGCCGCCTCGGTCCAGGCGGCTTCCGGCGTGCCGGCAAAGGCGCCAACCGCACCCGTCCCCTTGGCCACGAGCGCGAAGCATTTTTTCGGCACGTTCACCATCGCGCCGGCGCGGTCCACGACGGCGCGGACCGGCGTGTGCGGATTGCCGATGATCCCCATATTGGTGACCACCGCGCCGAGCCAGTGGAAGAAATTCAGGATGTCCGGGCCACCGACCCCGGGGAACAGATACTTGTTGCCGCCGCTCATGCCGACGACCTCGTGCGGAAACACCGGGCCGACGATGATCACCTCGTCGTAGTCGAAGACGCGGGCGTTCACATCCACCGGCACGTCCATCGCGAACAGGCCGCCCGACAGTTGCCGGATTTCCTCCGCAGGGATGACGCCCAACCGGCGCAGCGCCGCGGGATTGTCCCACTCGTGGTTGAAGAAGCGGACCTTGGCGAACTGCGAGCGCCACTCGGCCGGTGTGATTTCGAGACGCTGACAGATGGCCTCGTCCGGCATCGGCGGATGCGTGCCCAGCGCGATCAGGATATCGAACGCGGCGGTCACCTCGCCGAGTTGGGCGAAGAGCGCCTTGAACATCGTGCCAATGGGCGCCGTGCGGGTCCCGTCGGGGATGATCAGCAGAATCTTCTTCCCGCGATAGTCGGCGGCGGGGCAGGCGCGGGCGACGAGGTCGGTGTATTGCCCGGGCGAGAGAAGCCCGTCGGTGTTTGTGATTCCAGCGAGTAAGGAACTCATGCGATTCGAGGATTTGGCTTAGATGGTCTGTGCGAGGAACCCCCCGTCCACCTTCACGTCCGAGCCGGTCACGAAGGAGGCCGCCCGTTCGCTGGCCAGGAAGACCGCCGCGCCGACCAGTTCCTCGGACTTTCCGAAGCGACCCATCGGCGTGTGACCCCAGATGGACTTCGTGCGTGCCGTGGGCGTGCCGTCGTCGTTGAAGAGCAGCTTGCGGTTCTGTTCCGCCGGGAAGAAGCCGGGCGTGAGCGAGTTCACGCGCACGCCCTTCGGGGCCCATTCGCGGGCCAGAAACTGCGTGAGGCTGAGCACCGCCGCCTTCGCCGCCGAGTAGCTCACGACGCGGGAGAGCGGGGTGTGTGCGGACACACTGGCGATGTTGATGATGCTGCCGCGGCCGGCGGCGCACATCGCCGGACCGAATTCCTGGCAGGGCAGCAGGACGCCGCCCACGAGGTTCAGGTCGAAGTTTCCGCGCCAGGCGTCCAGCGACAGGTCTTCGAACTTGTTGGTGTCGGTGACGGTGGCCTTCGGGTCGTTGCCGCCAGCGGCGTTGAGCAGGATGGTGGGCTGGCCGAACGTCGCGCGGATCGCGGCGTGAGCGGCTTTCAGGTCGTCCCGGTTCACGGCATCGGCGGCGGCGAAGAGCGCCTTGCCGCCGGCTTGGCGGATGGCTTCTGCCCGCGCTTCGCCGCGTTCCACGTTGCGCCCGACGATGGCGACCGCGGCACCGGCCGCCGCCAAGCCTTCGGCCAAGGCGCCACCCAAAACACCCGTGCCGCCAATGACGACGGCGACTTCGCCCGTGAGATCAAAGAGGTTCATGTCAGATGTGGCGTCAGCCTAAGGCCGAATCATAGCTGCGGGAACCCCGAATGAGCCGGACGAAAACAACCATCAGGCCTTCGTCAACTCCGACTGTTCGGCCGGCACGAGGCGGCGCAGGGTCTGGCGCGGTTCCGGAGCCTTGTAATGGCGCTTCAGGCCGTGGTCGGCGAGGGCGGCGGCGGGCACGCGGGCGATGAATTCGGCGAAGTTCTTCTCCACCTTGTCGCGCAGCAGCTTCTGGCCGGCCTTGGTTTCCCAGAATTCCTCCTCCAGCAGCACCGGGGCGCGGCGGTTCGTGCTCTTCCAACCGCGTCCCGGATCAGCCCGCCACCGCCAGCATCACTCCGGCCGCGATCGCCGAGCCGATGACGCCCGCCACGTTCGGACCCATGGCGTGCATGAGCAGGTAGTTCCCGGGATCGGCCTCGAGCCCCAGCTTGTTGGCGACCCGGGCGGCCATCGGCACCGCCGAAACGCCGGCCGAACCGATGAGCGGATTCAGCTTGTCCCGCAGGAACAGGTTCATGAACCGCGCCAGCAGCACCCCGGATCCGGTGCCGATGGCAAAGGCCGCCAGCCCCAGCGCCAGGATTCCCAGCGTCTCCGCCTTCAGAAACTTGTCGGCCGCCAGCTTCGAGCCGACCGCCAGCCCGAGCAGGATGGTCACGATGTTGATCAGCTCGTTCGCCGCCGTCTTCGAAAGCCGCTCCACCACTCCGCACTCCCGGAACAGGTTGCCCAGCATCAGCATGCCGACCAGCGGGGTTGCCGACGGCAGGAGCAGGATGCAGATGCCGAGCACAAACAGCGGAAAGACGATCTTCTCGACCTTCCGCACCGGCCGGAGCTGGCGCATCGTGATCTTCCGCTCCGCCTCCGTCGTCAGCAGCCGCATGATCGGCGGCTGGATGATCGGCACCAGCGCCATGTAGGAATACGCCGCCACCGCAATCGCTCCGAGCAGGTCGGGCGCCATCCGCCCGGCCAGAAAGATCGCGGTCGGTCCGTCGGCACCGCCGATGATCCCGATCGCGCAGGCGTCCTTCACCGAGAAGCTGATCCGGTCCGTCAGGCCCGACAGCGCCAACGCGCCGAGCACCGTCGCAAAGATGCCGAGCTGGGCCGCCGCGCCCAGCAGGGCTGTCTTGGGATTGGCAATGAGCGGCCCGAAATCGGTCATTGCCCCCACGCCGAGAAAGATGAGCAGCGGAAACAGCCCGGTGCTGATGCCGAAGTTGAAGATGATCGCCAGAAATCCGCCCTGGGCGGCGTCGGCGATTCCGGCGTTCGGGATGTTGGCCAGCACCCCGCCAAAGCCGATGGGGATCAGCAGCAGCGGCTCAAAGCCGCGCGCAATGCCCAGGTAAATCAGCACGAGCCCGACTCCGATCATCACGAAGTTGCCGAGCCCGCCATGGGCGAAACCGTAGATGCCGGTATCGCGCCAGAGACGGCCAAGGCTGTCGCCGAAGCTGCCATCGGCCGCCTGGGCCAGGAACGGGCAGGCCAGAAGGAAAAGCAGCGCCAGCGCCCGCGGTCCGCGAAAGGAGGTAAGGGGGTTCATCGGTCGATCCTCGCCACGTCCTGCCCGGCGATCACCTGGTCGCCGGCGCGCACCAGGAGCTCCCGGATGATCCCTTCGGCCGGCGCATTGAGCGGCATCTCCATCTTCATCGCCTCGAGCACCATCACCGTCTCGCCGCGGCCCACCCGGTCGCCCGGCGCCTTGACGACCTTGGTGACGAGTCCCGGCATCGGCGCCCGCACGAGCGTGGCCTCCGCGGTGGCCGCCAGCCGCGGGGCCGCGGGGGTTGCTCCCGTCGCGGGCGCCACCGAATACTCATGGCGCTGTCCGTTGACCGTGGCGGCGTCGCCCTCGAAGGCGACCCTGAACTCCTGCCCGCCGACGCGCACCACGTAGGCCTCGGGCTCCCGGACGGGCGCCGCCACCGGGGCCGGGGCAGGTTTGCCGGTCGGGGCGGGGGAGTTCTTCCGGATGCCGAGCTTGGCCTCACCCTTCAGGAACGCGACGCCCTTGTCCCCGCAGGCGGCCACGATGAACAGGTTTTCCTCCGTTTCCGGCAGGCCTTCCGCAGCCAGCCGGGCGCGGGCCGGCGCGATCCCCTTCTTGGGATTCTCGTCATCCATCTCGAGCGGACTCCGCGTGGTCGGCGGCAGGCCCATTTTCTCCGAGGCAAGCTTCACGATCCCGGGATCCGGCGGCACGGGCGTCCTTCCGAAGTAGCCGAGCACCATCTTCCCGTAGCCGTCGGCGAATGTGGCCCATTTGCCGAGCATCACGTTGTTGAACGCCTGCTGGAAATAGAACTGGCTGACCGGCGTGACCGACGTGCCGAAGCCGCCCAGACGCACAACTTCACCCATCGCGGCAATGACCTCCGGGTATCGGTCCATGATGCCGTTGTCGCGCATCATCTGGGTGTTGGCGGTGAGTGCGCCGCCGGGCATCGGACTCCAGGGAATGAGCGGCTCCACCGCCTTCGATTCGGGCGGCAGGAAATAATCCGCCATGCAGTCCTTGAACACCTCCTCGACCCGCATGACCTTTTCGATGTCGAGGTTCAGGTCCCAGTCGCTGCCGCGCAGCGCATGCCACAGGCTGGCCACGTCGGGCTGGCAGGTTCCGCCCGAACAGGGCGCCAGCGACAGGTCCACCTGGTCCACGCCCGCCTCGATGGCGGCCTGATAGCAGGCCACGCCGGTTCCCACCGTGTCGTGGGTGTGGAACGAGAGGCGCGTGCCCGCCGGCAGGCGGCGGCGTGCTTGCTTCACAGTTTCGTAAATCGTCGCCGGAAACGCCGAGCCGCTCGCGTCCTTGAAGCACACGGAGTCAAACGGCACTTCCGCCGCGAGGATCTCGTCGAGGACCTTCGCATAGAACGCCGCATCATGCGCGCCGGTGCAGCCCGGCGGCAGCGCCATCAGGGTCACGCAGACCTCGTGCCTGAGACCGTGGCGCGCGATCAGCCGGCCGGAATCCACCAGGTTCCGGACGTCGTTGAGCGCATCGAAGTTCCGGATGGTGGTGATGCCGTGTTTCTTGAAGAGCTTGGCGTGCAGTTCGATCACGTCGCGCGGCTGGGAGTCCAGTGCCACGACGCTGATGCCCCGCGCCAGGGTCTGCAGGTTTGCCTCCGGCCCCGCCGTCTCCCGGAAGGTGTCCATCATCCGGAAGGAGTCCTCGTTGCAGTAAAAGTAGAGGCTCTGGAACATCGCGCCCCCGCCCGCCTCGAAGTGCGTGATGCCCGCCTCCCGGGCGGCCGCCACCGCCGGCATGTAGTCGGCCGGGAGCACCCGGGCGCCATAGACGCTCTGAAAGCCGTCACGGAAGGCCGTGACCATCACATCCACTCGTTTGCGTTGCATGTTGGGAAAGGTGCGCGTGCCGGCAGGGGACTGGCCGAAGGTCAGCGGGGGTGGCCGGACCGGGCCCGGTGGGCCGCCGCCAGCGCGATGGCCAACAGCGGCGTCTGCGCGCCGTCCAGCGCCGGCGCCGGGGGCCGGGATGCCGGGGTGGACGGTTCGGGAGGAAACCATGCCGCGAAGCGGGTGAAGAATGCGGCCAGCAGGTGGACACATCCCACCAGCAGCAGCAGGAAGGAGACCACGACTCCCATGCCGATCACCACCAGCTCAATTCCCGTGCGCATCATAGGCTGTGCGCCACACCGTAACGGTCCCGCCAACCCGGGACCAAGCGGCAATGCTGCCCGCCGGCTGCCTAGGAATGTGCAAATTTGGCGCCGGCTCGCCGGCTTCCCGCCGCCCTTCAGCCCAGCGCGGCGAAGTCGGCCTGGTCGGCCGGCACGAGGCGGCGTAGGGTCTGGCGCGGTTCCGGGGCCTTGCAGTGCCGCTTCAGGCCGTGGTCGGCGAGGGCGGCGGCGGGCACGCGGGCGATGAATTCGGCGAAGTTCTTCTCCACCTTGTCGCGCAGCAGCTTTTGTCCGGCCTTCGTTTCCCAGAACTCCTCCTCGAGCAGCACGAGGGCGCGGGTCGCCTCGTCCGGGGCGAGGTCTTCGCGGCGGGCCAGCACCCAGAGCAGGTCGGGGTCCTCGGGCAGGGCGACCGGGAACGGCACGAAGGGCACCTTGGCCTCGTCGTCGCCCTCCTCGCCGGGCGGCTGCACCTTCACCCGGTTGGTGATGGTCCGGTCCGGGAGGACGATTTCAACGGATGCGGCGTCGCCCTTCTCGGACGGTTTCACGACGACGTTCGCCTGACCGAAGTTGGTCTCCAGCCGGCTTTGCAGTTCCGCGACGGTCTCGGACTCGAGATTGGGCAGGGCGCCTTCGGTGCAGAGTTTTTCGAGGGACTTGAGATTGTTGAGGAGCCGGACCTCCTGCGCGACGCGCTCGTAGATCTTGTTGGCGAGGCGGGTGTCGGCGGTGGCGTCGGGCAGGACGCGTTGGAGCAGGTCGAGGAATTGGGCGTCGTTGAGACCGGTGGCTTTCATGGCAGGGACGGCGAAAACTGGGCGTCGGTTGTCGTGCCGGAACGGGCCGCGGGCAAACCGTTTGTGGGAAAAGTTATCCGCAGGGTGAAGAACATCCGCAGATTTCGCCGATTAAACCCAGTTCCTCTGGATGCCACCCAATCCCGACTCGAAGCCGCGGGCGACTTGCAGCCCACGAGCCGATCGGTTTGCGGGGCAACCCGCCCACAATTGCCGACGGGAACTGTGCCCGCTTGGTGTCAACGGCGCGGGCGAGGCACAAGACCATTCTTCGACCCGCTTGGCATCTGTGAAATCCGCGCAGTCTGCGGATGAAACTGCCTCAGCCTGCCGTCAGGGCGGCGCGGGCGTCGTCGGCGGAGCCGGTCTTTTCGAGGAAGTAGTCGTAGCTTCCCGGGTAGGCCTTGATGGTGCCGTTGTTGACGTGGAGGACCTTGGTCGCCAGTCGGCGGATGAAGTGCACGTCATGGGAGATGAACACCAGCGTGCCCTCGTAGCGTTCGAGCGCGATGGTGAGCGACTCGACCGTGGTGATGTCGAGATGCGTGGTCGGCTCGTCCATCAGCAGCAGGTTGGGCGGGTCCACGAGGAACTTCACGAGGTTGAGCCGGCTTTTCTCGCCGCCGCTGAGCACGGTGGTGGGCTTGTAGATCTCCTCCTTGCGGAACATGAACGAGCCAAGGATGCCGCGGGCCTCGTCCTCCCGCAGGGCCGGGGCACTCGCAAGAATCTCCTCGAGGACGTTCTTGTTGGGATCCAGCGTGCCGGCGCGGTGCTGGCTGAAGTAACCGAGCTTGGCGTTATGGCCGAGGTCGCGTTCGCCGCGCTGGAATTCGACCACGCCGGCCACGATCTTGAGCAGCGTGGATTTGCCGGCGCCGTTCGGGCCGACCAGCACGGTGCGCTCACCGCGCTCCACCGTGAGGTCGAGTCCGGCATAGACGACGTGGGAGCCGTAGGCCATGTGAATGCCCTTGAGCGAGATCGCGCGCTGGCCGCCCCGGGGCGGCGGAGGGATCTGGAAGCGGAACGGTTTCCGCGGCGGCGTGGGCTTCTCGATCAGCTCCATGCGCTCGATCTGCTTGAGCTTGGACATCGCCTGCGAGGCTTTGGAGGCGACGGAGCGAAATCGGTCCGCGAACTCCTGAAGCGCCTGAATTTCCTTCTGCTGGTTTTTGTAGGCCGCGAGCTGCTGCTCGTAGCGTTCCTCGCGCTGGCGCAGGTAGTCCGAGTAGTTGCCGGTGTAGGCAATCAGCTTCCGGTCGGCGATCTCGTGCACCTGAGTGATGATCTCGTCCATGAACTGCCGGTCGTGGGAGATCAGCAGCAGGGCTCCTGAATAGTTCTTCAGATAATTCTGGAGCCAGAGCAGCGAAAGCAGGTCGAGGTGATTGGTCGGTTCGTCGAGGAGCAGCAGGTCCGGCTCCATGACCAGCAGGCGGGCGAGGTGCGCACGCATGACCCAGCCGCCGGACATTTCGCGGGCCTTCCGGTCGAAGTCTCCCTCCTTGTAGCCCAGCCCCTTGAGCATCTTCTTGGCCTTGGCCTCGACCTGCGGGTCGTTGAGGGCGTCGTGCTTGGCGTGGGCTTCAAGGTATTCCGGGCAGGCCACGTTGCCGGCCTTTTCGAGTTCGCGCAGGCGGGCTTCGAGCTTGGGCAGTTCGGTAACACGGCCGGTGGCGACCTCCAGCACGGTTTCGTCGCCGATGGCTTCGGCCTCCTGCGGCAGGAAGCCGACCGTGGTCCAGGGATCGCGTTCGAGCGAGCCCTCGTCGGGGACATTCCGTTTCAGGATCAGGGAAAACAGCGTGGACTTGCCGGCGCCATTGGGGCCGACAAGGGCGACGCGGTCGCCGTAATTGACTTGGAGCGACGCGTTTTCAAACAGCGTGCGGCCGGCCACGGACATCTTGAGTTCTCGGATCGAAAGCATGAGTCAGCGAATCTGAGCACGGAGAAGTAGCCGAACCGCTGCCGGACGCCAGCACGCGGCCGGGGAATCGAAATCGGCCGGCGTCGGCGGGGGGCAGTTTCTTGCGGCGCAGGATTGTCGCGGGCCGGCCGGTCGGGAATGCTCGAACACATGTCCTTCCTCACGTTCCACGGCATCGCCAAGCACTTTCCCGGGGTGCAGGCGCTGGACGACGTGAGCTTCGCCGTGGAGCGCGGCAGCTGCCACGCCCTGATGGGCGAGAATGGCGCGGGCAAGAGCACGCTGGGTAAGATTCTCGCCGGGGTTTACCGGGCCGACGCCGGCGAACTCCGTCTTGAAGGCCAGCCCATCCACCCGACCGATCCCCTTCACGCGCGCCGCCTCGGAATCGCCATGGTGCATCAGGAACTGGCGTTCTGCCCGAACCTGTCCATCGCGGAGAACCTGTGCCTGGGCGAAATGCCGTCCAAGGCGGGCTGGTTGGATCGCGAAACCATGCGGACGCGGGCTCGGGCGATGCTGGCGGAGATCGACACGGAGTTCGACGTGGACTGTCCGATCGGCGAACTGACCACCGGTCAGGAACAGCTAGTGCAGATCGCGGCGGCGGTCGGCACCGGGGCTCAGGTCATCGTTTTCGACGAACCGACCAGTTCGCTTTCCGTGGCGGAGAGCGAGCATCTGTTCGAGCTGCTGGCCCACCTGAAACAGCGCGGCATCACGGTCATCTATGTGTCGCACCGCATGGAGGAGATTTTCCGGCTGTGCGACGCCATCACGGTGCTCCGCGACGGCCGACATGTCGCCACCGAACGCATCGCCGAGACCGATCAGGAACGGGTGATTCACCAAATGATTGGCCGCGATGTGGATCACCATGAACCCGATCATCTCCAGCGAGCGCTGGGGGACGAAGTGCTCCGCGTCGAAGGGCTTTCGTCGCCGGGAAAGTTCGCAAACGTCAGCTTTTCACTCCATGCCGGCGAAGTCCTCGGGTTTGCGGGCTTGATCGGCGCGGGCCGGAGCGAGGTCGCGCAGGCGGTTTTTGGCCTCGATCCAAACGCCACGGGGAAGGTCTTGGTCCGGGGAAGGAAACTCCCGAAACATTCCGTGGCGGCAGCGCTGGCGGCGGGGCTGGGATTGCTGCCCGAGGACCGCAAGCGGCTGGGCTTGGTGCTCACCATGAACTGTCGGGAGAACACGTCGCTGGCGGCTTTGGACCGGCTTTCCACTTATGGTTGGGTGGATCGGTCCGCTGAACGGAACGTCGCGCAAAAGTTCGCAGACCGGCTTCGGTTGAAGGCCCCGTCCATCGAGACCGGCATCGCCGGGCTGAGCGGAGGCAACCAGCAGAAGGTGGCATTGGCCAAATGGCTGGCCCGGGAATGTTCGATCCTCATCGTGGACGAACCGACTCGCGGGGTGGATGTGGGGGCGAAGGCCGAAATTCACCGCCTGCTGGATGAACTTGCCTGCCAGGGCGTCGCGGTGTTGGTGATTTCCAGCGAGCTTCCCGAGGTGATGAACCTGAGTCGGCGGGTGCTCGTGATGCGCCAAGGAAAGGTGGCAGGGGAACTGGAACGCGCCCAGTTTGGCCAGGCCGCCTTCATGCGCCTGATGGCTGGGGTGGGATGAGACGTGCCGGAGCGCCTTGACCCGGGTCAAGGTGCGCGGAACGCGAGTTCGCAGAATCTCAGCATGCACCGAATGCAGGTCACGGAAACCAACTCACGCGAACCGGTCCGAAGTCTTGAGTGGCGCGAACTGGCCGGGGAGCCGTTCCGGCTCTTTTTCCCGCTGGGCGTGATCGCGGGGATTGCCGGCGTGATGCTCTGGCCCCTGCATTTCCTCGGTGTGGGCCCGTATCCGGGAGTTGGGCATGCCCGGGTCATGGCTCATGGTTTTCTCGGGAGCTTCATCTGCGGGTTTCTCGCCACCGCGGTGCCACGGATGCTGGGCGCGAGCCCCATTTCCCTGCCGACGGTGGCCAGCTTGTTAGTTTTGCAGACGTTGTCAGTCGGTGGGCACTTGGCTGGCTGGAACGCCATGGCGGACGGCACCTTTCTGGCCGCATTGCTCGTGCTGACCGGCAGTCTGGCGGACCGGTTTCGCCGGCGAACCGATTTGCCGCCGCCGGGATTCACTTTGGCGTTGCTGGGAATCCTGTGCGCAATGGTGGGCTTGGCCCTGGGTTTTGCTGAGGCTGAAGATGAGTCGGCGGCGACGCGGCTCATCTGGCAAAACCGGCTTGTGTATCAAGGCTTCCTGCTGCTGCCGATCTTGGGAGTGGGCGGTTACATCTTGCCGGAAATGCTCGGAGTTCCGAACCGCCACGACCTGCCGGGAATGCGGTTACCGAGTGCCGAGTGGTGGCGTTTGGCGGCCGAAGCGGCAGTGGCCGGCGGCTTGGTGGTGTTGAGCTTTGGACTCGAAGTGCGGGGCTGGGTCGCGGCGGGGTATGGGCTCCGCGGGGCAGCGGCGGGCGGGTATCTGTTGCGTCAGCTTTGGTCGGCCGGGACGGGAACCAAATCGTCGGTGGTCGCCCGTTGGCTGCGTTTCGCGATGATTCTGGTGGTGAGCGGATTCGCGTTGGTGGCGCTGTTTCCGGGGGTGCGGGTGGCTTGGCTTCACCTGTTTTTTGCCGGGGGCATGAGCATGGTGACATTGGCCGTCGCGACCCGGGTGCTGTTCGGGCACAGCGGGCAGGGGCCGCGGCTTCACGGCCGCAACGCGTGGCTAACCGTTGCGTTTGTGGTGATGATTCTGGCGACCCTCACCCGCATCACCGGCGACCTGTTGCCAAAGATTCTCGTCACGCACTACAGCTACGGAGCGGTGTTTTGGGCGACCGCTCTCAGTGTTTGGGCTTGGAAAGCTTTGCCCGCAGCGATGAGGGCCGACGGTCCCTGAGGCTGAACGGCCGCCGGTTCAGCGTGGCCGGCGTGCACCGAGGTAACGGGTTGACCAGTAAGGATCGGTCAGCTGCGAGTAGATGACGCCTTTGGACGTGCTGGCGTGAACAAACTGCTGTCCATAAAGGAAGACGCCGACGTGCGAAACGCCCCTGCCGGTCGTGTTGAAGAACACCAGGTCGCCCGGTTGAACCTGATTGGGACTGACCGGTGCGCTGCGGCTCCACTGATCCTGAGAAGTGCGGGGGAGTCTTCGCTGCACCACATCCTGATGCAGCGCTTGGCTGAACCCGGAGCAATCGATTCCCTCCCGGGAGGCGCCACCGATGCGGTAAGGGGTTCCCAGCCACGGCGTCGCCGCTTGTCTCCAGACCGAGGCGGTTTTGGCGGGGGCCGGGCTGGAATCACTTCCGGTGACGGGCGATTGGAACGCTCCGGTGCGAGAAGATGCCGGCGGCTGCACCGCCATCGCAGAGGGGATGGGTGTGATGTATTCGCGGCGCCCGGGCAAGGGGGCCCGATTCGAACAGCCCGTGGTGATTGCAAAGGCGATCAGGACGATCGCCGACCAAGGTGTCAGCATCAGCTTCATTGGGGACGGTATTGGGCCTTCGCCTTCGGCAACAGTGCCTTGAGGTTATTGACCCGCTGGTTGTCAGTCGGGTGGGTGCGAAGGAACCACGGAGTGTTCGCGCCGGCCGAACGGTTGAATTCTCCAAACCGCTGCCAGAAACCCACCGCCGCCTCCGGGTCGTAGCCCGCTCGGGCCATGTAGATTAGCCCGATCTCGTCCGCTTCCGCTTCCTGCATCCGGCTGTGGGGAAGAGAGGCGCCCAATTGGGACCCAACGCCATAGGCTTGGGTGAACGCGGGTCCGTAGTTGGCGTATCTTGAGTTGCCGATGATTGCCCCGGCCACCGCTCCGGCCGTCTGAAGACCCATGGCGACGCTCATTCGTTCGCCTCCGTGCCGGGCAACTGCATGCGCCACCTCGTGTCCGATCACCGTGGCCAGACCGGCCTCGTCCTTCGTGATGGGAAGAATGCCGATGTAAACACCGACCTTGCCGCCCGGTAGGCAGAAGGCGTTGGCTTCCTTGCTGTCGAAGACGACAAATTCCCATTGCGCGTTGGGCAGATCGGCCACTGCCGCAACGCGGTTGCCCACTTTTTGGACCAATGCATTCAGGGCAGGGTCTTTGGAGACCGGAACGGCTTTCTTCATTTTCTCGAACTCGGAGAACCCCAGCTGCATTTCCTGGCTGGGCGACATGAAGTTGAACTGCCGACGGCCCGTTTCCGAGACCGTCCCGCACCCGGAGGCAAGAAAAAGTGACAACAAGCATCCGGTGGCGACTGCCCAGCGACCCAGACTTGACGAAAATGAGTGTTTCATCGGGGACAATCCAAACACTCGGAGGCCGAAAACTCAAGGCAGTGAACTCGATGACCGGTGCAGGTGTGCGTCCTGTCTGAAGAGGGTGCAGAGGTTCGGTTCATTCGGGCCGCAATTGGGATTCCGACGCAATAACTTGAAAACCAAGGCCAAAGCGAATCTGATTGCGCCGGGAAATCTGGTTGACACTCCGCAACTACCTTCCTACAACCCTGAAGCCAACACGCTAAACTTTGGTTCGAGATTTTTTAACGTCATTGAGTATGAAGAACCTCATCCGCGCCGCGGGCGCACTGTCTCTCGGGGCTGCCAGCATGGCGCTCACCCACTCTGCCGTTGCCGCCGAAGGTGGTGACAAGCCTTGGACTGCCTCCGCGTCCCTGCGTGGGTTCTACGATGACAATATCTTCACCGCCAACTCGGCTGCTGCTGGTGGCGTCGCGAAGATTGACAGCTTTGGTTTCGATATCTCGCCGTCCGTGACCTACGGCCGGACAATGGACAACACGTCCTTCGACTTGGGTTACACTTATTTGGCCCGCTGGTTTGAAAATCGCCCCGGCAGCAACTGGGACCAAAACCACAATGCCTCCGTCAATCTCAGTCACGTCTTCTCGCCACGGGCGAAGGTGAATGTGTCGGACGTGTTTGTTTCGGCGCAGGATCCCGGTCAGTTTGCTCCGGGCTCGGGCTTGGTTCTCCGCGCCGAAGGTGACAACATCAGCAACGCAGCGTCTGTTTCCGCAGAATTGGCGGCCACCGACACGATTGTGGCCACGGCGAGCTACCGCAATAATCTGTTCGACTACGACAATGCGGCGTTTGCAACTTCGCTGAACCGGGTTGAGCACCTGCCGGCACTTGAACTGTCCGACCTTCTGTCGGAAACCACCAGCGCCACGCTGGGATATCAGTTTGGCATCTTTGACTTCGATCAGGCCCGCGATTTCAATCTCCACACCATTTACGGAGGCGTAAAACACACCTTCACGCAGAGCTTTTATGGCATGCTGAACGCCGGTGTGCAGGTGACTGATTATGATTTTGCTGGGGTGGCATCCACGACCTCGCCTTACTTGGATGGCAAGCTGGTCTATCAGTATGCCGCCGGCAGCGACGTGGCGTTCAATGTCCGGCACCAGGTCAATGCGACCGATGTGTATCTGGCCGCAGGTGGTGGCCTGCTTGCTGCCAATCAACAGACCACTTTGTTCCGTATTGCGTGGGGGCACGCTTTCACCGCCCGCATCAAGGGCACAGCCATTGCCCAATTCCAGAATTCCACGTTCAATGGTGGTGCTGCCGACGGTGCGACCGAAACATTTTGGACGCTGGGGGCGACCGTGGGCTATGCGGTGTCCCACAACGTCTCCGTGGACTTGTCCTATTTCCACGACAGCCTGAATTCTGATCCTGTCGCGCTGGGCTTTGACCGCGGATACGGCCGCAACCGGCTGTTCCTCGGTGTTACCGCCAAGTTTTGATCATTTAGTCTAGATTGCGGTCTTCAGGGGCTGGATACTGTCTGGCCCCTTTTTTTTTATGGAACTCTCGAAATCATCGCCGCAGCCCGACAGCAAGCTGCACTTCCTTGATTATTGGAGGATCATCCGGATCCGCAAGGTGATCATCATCGCGGTATTCCTGCTGGTCCTGATCACGGTGACGGGAGTTACTTTCGTGCTTCCTGAGGTATTCTCCAGCATGGCGCGGATAAAAGTCGAGAAGGACACCCCTGACATCCAGTTGCTCGGATACGCCAGCGGAAGCCAAACTTACGATCCCTACTTCCTTCAGACCGAGTTCGAAGTTCTCAAGTCACATCGTATTCTCGACAAGGTTGTCGAGGCGCTCGACCTCAATGAGAAGTTCGCCAAGGAACTGAAGATTGATCAGCCGCTGCAGCCGGCGCAGTCGTTTGAACGGCTGCAAGATCTAGTGGAGGTAAAGCAATACCGCAACACCAGCATCATCGAGATCTCCACTGATCATAACGACAAACAGCTTGCTGCCGACATCGCGAACACGGTGGCGCGTGTCTATGAGGAATACCGCAATACGACCCGGACCGGGCGCAACGAGCGCGGCTTGGCCGTCTTGAAGCTGAAGTTGGAGGAACTGGATGCGCAGGTGAAGGGCAAGCAATCCGTCGTGGACCAGCTTCGCGCAGAGCTGAAAATTCCTGACCAGTCAGTCGATACGGCCCCATTTCAGTCGATTCAAATTGAAGAATTGCGGCGTTTGCTCGCGAACAAGACTGAAATTGTCACCCGCCTTACCATCAATGATGAGTTGCTGAAGAGCCTTGCGAGCAAGCCAACCGAAAGCCTGCGTGTGTCTCTCAGTGTGAACCGCCCGAACCCGCAGTTGCAGCAGTTGCTGGGCGATCTCCAGGTGGCTGAACAGGCGAGAACCCGCCTCAGTCCCGATTTCGGTGCCAATCACCCGGACGTTGAACGCGTCAACGGGATCATCACCAAGATTAACAAGCAGATTGACACTATGGTGGTCGAGATCATGGGTGCGTTGAAACTTCAGGTGGATGCAGATCGAAAGGCCATTGAGGAGATTGACCGCAAACTCGATTCCGCCAAGGTCGACGAGGCCAAGCTGACCAAAGAGTTCCGCCCCTACATGAAAGAGAAGCGTGATCTGGAGACGCTGGTCCGGTTGCGCGAAATCATGATGACCAAGATCACGCAGGAGGAAATTGACGGCGCCATTTCCAAGAAGTCGTCTGTTGAGGTGATCGATGAGGCCCAACCTGGCCTGAAGCCAATCAAGCCGCGGAAGACGCTCAACATCGTTCTGGGCGCGATTGCCGGCGTTGTTTTGGGTGTCGGTTTGGCGTTCTTCATCGAGTATTTGGACACCAGCGTGAAGACGATAGACGACGTTGAGCAGGCGCTCGGTGCACCGGTGCTCGGAGTCATTCCGCAGAACGTGGGTATTCTCATGCGGGAGGGCCCCGACAGTCCTCATGCGGAATCCTACCGGGTCCTCCGCACCAACGTGCTTTTTTCGCGGAAAGATCAGGGCTTTCGCACAATGACCGTCGTCAGCGGCGGCGCCGGCGAGGGCAAATCGACCACGATTTTCAACCTCGCGACCACCTTTGCCCAACAAGGCAGCCGGGTGTTGTTGGTGGACTCCGATCTGCGGCGGCCAAGCCTTCACAAGATTCTGGCCGTATCGAACGGCCAAGGCTTGACCAACTATCTGATGAAGCAGAATACAATGGATGAGGTGATTCAGACTACGCCGGTTCCGTCGCTGGACTTCCTGCCGTCCGGCAAGCTGCCAAGCAGTTCCATCGGCATCCTCAATTCGACGCAAATGCGCGCGTTCATCGAAGAGGCCAAGAGTCGTTACGACTTCGTTTTCTTCGATTCGCCTCCGATCATGGGTGTCAGCGACGCCTCAATTCTGGCCAGCGAAGTGGACATGGCAATTCTCGTGGTCCAGTATCGAAAATATCCCCAGCAAATGACGCTGCGCGCCAAGCAAATGGTCGAAAAGGTCGGCGGCCGCCTGCTGGGTGTGGTGCTGAACAACATCAACATTTCCCAGGACAGTTACTACTACTATTACAGCGGATACTATTACGACTACTACTCTAAAAACGATGACAGCAAGCCCTCGGACGAAAAGTCCGGGTCGAAGTCCCGCTCCAAGGATGAGCCAGCTGCCAAAGCGTGAGAGTCGCAACGGATTCCCGAGACAAAGCAGTATGAGAAACCTGAGTTTTCTGTGGATTGCCCTAATGATTCTGTTGACCGCTTGCGACCCGGTGCGGGTGGTTCCGCCGGTGGCTGCTGGAGCAGGCGTTGCCGAAGATCCTGATGCGCTTAGGGTCGGTGATCGGATTCGCGTTATTCTGTTCGATATCCCCACGCCGCCGCCGGCTGTGGAACAAGTGATTCCGGAAGACGGCGTGCTGACGTTGCACATGAACGTGCAATACAAGTTCGCCGGCAAAACGCGCACAGAAGCTGAAAAGGACATCGCCAAAATCTATACGCAGGATCGGAAGATCTACACGCGGATGACGGTCGTGATCGAGAAACAGGCAACCTTCATCTCCATTGGCGGCGAGGTCCGCTCACCCAGCTCGATTGTGCACCGAGGCGACCTTACGGTCCTCTCTGCAATTGATGCGGCGGGTGGGTTTACTCCTTTTGCCGACCGCACGGAGGTGATTGTCACGCGCGCCAACAACAAGCAGCAGATCATTGTGAACGCAAAAAAAGCGATACGTGATCCCAGCATGAACGTAAGGCTTTTCCCCGGTGACAGCGTTTACGTGCAGAAGAAGAGTATCTGACGGCTCCAGCGGGTATTGATGTGAAGCAAGGCGGCCGCCAAACGGCCGCCTTTTGCTTTCTGGTGGAAACGCCTTCGGAGCTTCCAAGACCCCTACCCAAGGTCGACAAACTTGGCAGCAAAAAGCGGGCACCTTTCGGTGCCCGCCTAACCCAAACAACCAAACTAAACCTCCTTTGCCGGCGTCGGTGCCGGCAGGAACCGATCCTGTGATCGTTGCAATCACGGTGTTCGGTTCGTGAACCAACGTAGTCACTTCTATCGGTTAACCCTATGGCTTCAATTGCAAAATTGTCACGGGCGGGTCAAATGGCGGAATGGGCCGGAAAACGGTCCAGAACTGCCCGACCAATGGCATTTGGGCCGGCCGTCTAGTCGGCGAAATCTGGGTAGGGGCGGAATTGATGTTCAGCCCGGAATTGCGGTCCCGTTGAGATTCCGGGTGGTGTTCCGCATCCCGTAATGCCTGGCGACTTGGGTTTGAATTCGCTACGAAACCGCCAGTGAAATGTTTCGTCACCGGCGCATCGGGATTTGTCGGCGCCAACTTGGTCCATGAACTGAACCGGGCTGGCCATGAAGTTTGTGCACTCCTCCGGCCCGGAGCCGAGCTTCGGGGCCTGGAAGGGGCGAAATTCCACCCGGTGATCGGCGATATAACGGAGAAATCCGACCTTCTCGCGGAAAAGATGAAAGGCTGTGACTGGTGTTTCCACGTGGCCGCCAGCTACGCCCTTTGGCTGCCAGACTACCAGCCGATGTTTGCCGCCAACGTGCTGGGTTCGCAGAAGGTGGTGAGGGCTGCGGTCAAGGCCGGGTGTTCCCGCATTGTATACACCAGCACGGTCGGTTGTATCGGTCTTCCCAAAGCGTCTCCGGAGGGGAAATTGATGCCCACGGATGAAGCGACTCCGGTGTCGGAGTCCCAGATGACGAACCCCTACAAGCTTTCGAAATGGCGGGCAGAAGTGGCGGTTCGGAATCTGGTCCGCGAAGGGGCTCCGGTCGTCATTGTGAACCCAACCGCACCCGTGGGACCCCGCGACGTGAAACCCACGCCCACCGGGCAGATGGTGCTCGATTTCCGAAATCGCCGTCTGCCCGCTTTTCTGGACACCGGCCTCAACTTCATCCACGTCAGGGATGTGGTCCATGGCCACATTCTCGCGGCCGAAAAGGGGCGACTAGGCGAACGCTACATCCTCGGTCACCAGACCGGGAATCTGACGATGAAGGAAGCATTGGAACTGCTCAGCCACCTTACCGGAATTCCCGCTCCCAGATTTCGCGTTCCGTATCCGGTCGCCTTGCTGGCGGCACATGTCAACGAGGCGATTTCGAGCCTGACCGGTAGGCCGCCCAAAGCCCCCGTTTCAGGGGTTCGGATGGCGGCCTACAAGATGTGGTTCAACCCCGCGAAGGCGATTCGGGAACTGGGCCTGCCCCAGACGCCTCCGGCGACCGCGTTTGCCGACGCCATTGCGTGGTTTGAGGCCAATGGATACGTGCGCAAGTGAGACGTGATCGGCTGAAGTGTGGGATCGCGTTACGGGTTTCCATCACTGATCGGGTGTGGAGAAAAAACCTCTTGTGAAAAATTTCACACCCAACACACTGCGCGCCTCTTTTGGGAACCGGCGGGCTTAGGAGTCGGCATGTGGCCGTCGTGGAGCCGGGTTTCCGTCACAAAACATGCGTGGTTGGCGCACTTTTCTTTCGTTGCTGATTGGTCTGATCTCTCCGCTGTTCGGCTTTGCCGCCGACCATGCGGTGGCGCACGCCGCCGAGGCACAGGGCGACGGAGGGCATTCCGGATTGCCGCCGGCCGCTCCGGTGGTGTTCGACCTCGGATTCTTCAAGGTCAACAACTCCATGATCATCACTTGGGTGGTGGCTCTGCTGGTGATAGTTTTGGCCCGGACTGCGACGAGCAACCTCCGGCAGGTTCCGGCGGGGCTGCAGAATTTCTGGGAATGGCTGGTGGAAAGCCTTCACGGGTTCCTGTCGGGCATTGTGGGTGAGCAATTGGTCAAGAAAACCTTCTGGTTCTTCGCCACACTGTTCATCTTCATCCTCTTCACCAACTGGTTTGGCCTCATCCCCGGCGTCGGCACGGTCGGTTGGGGCACACCCGACGCCTCGGGGCATCTTCACCACCTTTCCAGACCACTGCTCCGGGGCGGGAACGCCGACCTGAACATGACCTCGGCGATGGCGGTGACGTTCTTCGTGTGCTGGCTGGTCTGGTCCATCGGGGCATTGGGGATTGGTGGCTTCTTCAAACACATCTTCGGCTACGCGGGCGACGCCAAGGGCGGCATGAAGTTCTTCCTGATCTTGGTGTTCCTTGCCGTGGGTGTGTTGGAGGTTGTCTCGATTGCGTTCCGGCCGGTGTCCCTTTCGTTCCGTCTCTTCGGCAACATTTTCGCAGGTGAAAACCTGCTGGAAGCCATGGCCCTTATGGGCGGCAAGTGGTTCGGCTGGCTGGTGCCGCTGCCGTTCTATTTCATGGAACTAATCGTCGGCCTGGTGCAGGCGCTCGTGTTCATGCTGCTCACCGCCATTTTCACCTCGCTCATGTGCTCGCATGGCGGGCATGAGGAGCACGACGACCACGGCCACGGGGAAGCCAAGTCGCACTGAAACACTTTCGCCCGTCGGACCGTGGCCAGACTGCGGGGGCGGGCGGCAACACACAGAAAGGTAACAACTATGCTCGCAGAAATCAGCGGCAACCTGCACGTTGGCTTGGCGGCCATCGGCTCGGCCATCGGCGTCGGAATCATCGGTATGAAGGCAGCGGAAGCCGTGGGGCGCAATCCAGGCGCTTCCGGTCAGATCCTCACCCAGGCCATCATCAGCTCGGCTCTGGCGGAAGGCATCATCTTCTTCGCCATCTTCTTGGTGAAGGGCTAATCAACTGTTCCGGGGCCGGTGACGGCCCCGGAGCTTCCTTTCAAGTTTGCAGAATTTTATGACGACTTGGCTCATGTTGGCGGCCGCGGCCCCGGGGGACAAAAGCATCCCCGCACAGATTGCTGAAACCTTCGGCTGGAACGGCACGCTGTTCGCCTCTCAGGTCATCAGCTTCGTGCTGGTTGCGCTGTTGCTGAACAAGTTTGCCTACAAGCCGATCCTCAAGGTCCTCGAGGACCGCCGCCAGAAGATTGCCGATGGCCTGGCTGCCGCCGACAAGACCAAGGCCGAGCTCGCCAACGCCCAGGCCAAGGCCCAGGAAGTCATCACTCAGGCCGGCCAGCAGGCGAACAAGATCATCGAGGAGGCCCGCGCCGCTGCGTCCGCAGTGGGTGAACAGGAACGCCAGAAGGCCGTGGCCGACGCCCAGCAGATTGTGACCAAGGCACGGGAAGCTGGTGAGGCGGAACTGGCCCGGCTCAAGACCGAGCTGCGTCGTGAGTTCGGTCGTCTTGTGGTCCAAGCCGCGGCCCGTTCGACGGCGGACGTCCTCACGGGCGACCAGAAAACCCGCATCGCCGACGATTCGGTCCGGCAGTTGGCCGCGTAAGCGCAGGCGCTATCCCGCATGAGAATCACCAAACAAGCACGGCGCGACGGCAAGGCCCTCTTTAACGCCTGCCGCATGGGGGGCGTGCTCGACGAAAGCCGGGTGCGCGAGGCGGTCAAGGCAGTGGTGGCGAAGAAGCCCCGGGGTTATCTGGCCACGCTGTCCCATTTCCAGCGCTTGGTGAAGCTCGACCTCGACCGTCGCGCGGCGATGGTCATCAACGCGACCGAGACGACACCGGAGCAGATGGCGGCGATCAGAGAGAACCTGTCACAGCGCTACGGCGCCGGACTCAACGTCACCTTCTGGGTGGACCCGAAGCTGATTGGCGGCCTCAAGGTCAAGGTCGGCAGCGACATTTTTGACGGCTCGGTGGCTGGCCGGCTCGCCCAACTCGAATCCAGCCTCTGATCCCTTCCCGAAACCAGTTTTCAATTTTCAAATCCAGATTCCCCGATGAGCAACATTCTCCAGGAAATCGAAGCCCAGATCGCCGGCGTCAAAACGTCGGTCAACAAGCAGAACGTAGGCGTTGTCCGTGAAATCTCCGACGGTGTGGCCAAGATCGAAGGCCTGACCGACGCGATGCTCAACGAGATGCTCGACTTCGGCAACGGCGTCATCGGCCTCGCCTTGAACCTCGAAGAGACCGAAGTCGGCGCGATCATCCTCGGCGACTACCTCTCCGTCTGCGAAGGCGCCGAAGTTCGCACCACGGGCAAGCTGCTTTCCGTCCCCGTTGGCAAGGGCCTCCTCGGCCGCGTGGTCAACACGCTGGGCCAGCCGGTCGACGGCAAGGGCGCCATCGCCGCAACCGAGTTCTACCCGGTCGAGAAGATTGCCCCCGGCATCGTCAAGCGTAAGTCCGTCAGCCAGCCGCTCCAGACGGGCATCATGGCGATCGACGCGATGATTCCCATCGGCCGCGGGCAGCGCGAGCTGATCATTGGTGACCGTTCCACGGGCAAGACCACAATCGGCGTGGACGCCATGATCAATCAGGCCCGCAACAACAAGGTGGGCCGTGCGTCGGGCGACAAGAGCTTCCGTCCCGTCTACAACATCTACGTCGCCGTCGGCCAGAAGCAGTCGAACATCGCCCGCGTCATCGCCGAGCTCGAGAAGGCCGGCGCGATGGAAGACACCATCGTCGTGGTCGCCGCCGCTGCGGATTCCGCCGCGAACCAGTATCTTGCTCCCTTCGCTGGTGCCGCCATCGGCGAATGGTTCATGGACAACGGCATGGACGCCCTGATCATCTATGATGATCTCTCCAAGCAGGCCGTCGCCTACCGCCAGGTTTCCCTCGTGTTGAAGCGTCCTTCCGGCCGCGAAGCGTATCCCGGTGACGTGTTCTACCTGCACAGCCGTCTGCTCGAACGCTCGGCCCGTGTGTCCGAGAAGTATGGCAACGGCTCGCTCACCGCGCTCCCGATCATCGAGACGCAGGCGGGCGACGTTTCGGCCTACATCCCCACGAACGTGATCTCGATCACGGACGGCCAGATTTACCTCGAAACCGACCTCTTCTATCAGGGCGTTCGTCCCGCGATCTCCGTCGGTCTCTCCGTTTCGCGCGTCGGTTCCGCCGCGCAGATCAAGGCCATGAAGCAGGTTGCCGGCAAGATCAAGCTGGACCTCGCCCAGTTCCGCGAGCTCGCGGCCTTCGCCCAGTTCGGCTCCGATCTCGACGCCAAGACGCAGGCCACGCTCGAGCGCGGCAAGCGCATCGTCGAGCTGTTCAAGCAGAACCAATACAACCCGCTGCCCGTCGAGATCCAGTGCTCCATCCTCTGGACCATGCAGAACGGTCTCCTTGACGACGTGCCGGTCGAGAAGGTGAAGGATTTCCAGAACAAGCTCGGCCAGTTCCTCCAGGACCGTAAGGGCGCCGTGCTCGAGAAGATCCGCAACGAGAAGGCCTTCTCCGACGCCCTCGCCGCCGAGCTCAAGGCCGCTGTCGTCGAGTTCAAGCAGAGCTACCGCTGAACCGCCCGTTCCGCCGAAGCGAACCCTTAACCGCCCATGCCCAGCACGCGCGACATCAGACGCCGGATCAAGTCGGTCAAAAACACCGCCCAGATCACCAAGGCGATGCAGATGGTGGCGTCGGCCAAGATGCGCAAGGCGCAGCAGGCCGCCCTGGCCGGCCGTCCCTACGCCTCGTTGATGAACGACGTCCTCGCGGCCACCACAGCCGGAGCCGGTGAGTTCTCCCATCCGCTGATGGAAGTGCGCGAGGTCAAGAAGCGCGCCGTCATCCTGATCAGCACGGACAAGGGCCTCTGTGGTGCGCTCAACACGAACCTCCTCCGTGAGGCCGTGCGGTTCGACAAGAGCACGACCGTCTATATCTGCGCCGGCAAGAAGGGCGCCCAATGGGTTTCCCGCCTCAAGCGCGAGCTGTCCGCCGAGTTCACCTACAAGGACATCCCGGCCTTCAGCGAAGCCCGCGCGATTTCCAAGTTCGCCCAGGAGCTTTTCACCAGCGGCCGGGTGGACGCCGTGGACGTGCTCTACACGAATTTCATCTCCACGTTGAACCAGAAGCCGGAAGTCCGTCAGCTCCTGCCCATCGGCAAGCTTCAGAAGCTGGATGCCGACCTCGCCGGCGGCGGCGCGACGGAGGAACTCTCCGCCAAGGGCGGTCGCGAATACCTGTTCGAGCCGGGTGCCGCTAACGTCCTCGGCAGCCTGCTGCCGCACTACGTGAACTACCAAGTCTTCCAGTTCCTCCAGGAATCGAAAGCCTCCGAGCAGTCCGCGCGCATGGTCGCCATGAAAAACGCGACTGACAACGCCAAGCAGCTCATCAAGGACCTCACCCTCGAATACAACAAGCTCCGCCAGGCCAACATCACCAAGGAGCTCCTCGAAATCACCAGCGCCGCCATGGCGATGGGCTGATCCTGAAACCACTTTTTCGAAGCAACTTTTCTTAATCGCCCATGAACAAAGGCAAAATCGTCCAGATCATCGGTCCTGTTGTGGACGTGGAATTCGCCGGCTCCCTGCCCGCGATCTACAACGCGCTGACCATCGAATTCACCCCGCCCGGTGGCAGCCCCACGAAGCTGACCCTCGAGACGCAGCAGCACCTCGGCGACAACTGGGTGCGCGCCGTCGCCATGAGCACGACCGAAGGCCTCAAGCGCGGCCAGGAAGTCGTGGACGCCGGTGCCCCGATCTCGATGCCCGTCGGTGAAGGCGTCATGGGCCGCGTGTTCAACGTCACCGGAGAGGCGGTGGACGAGCAGGGCCCGGTCAAGGCCGACAAGTTTTACCCCATCCATCGCAACGCCCCGCCCCTCGTGGACCAGTCCACGAACCCCCAGATCCTGACCACCGGCATCAAGGTCATCGATCTGATCTGCCCCTTCTTGAAGGGTGGCAAGGTCGGCGCGTTCGGTGGTGCAGGGGTCGGCAAGACCGTCGTCATCATGGAGCTGATCAACAACATCGCGAAGCTGCACGGCGGCATCTCGATGTTCGCGGGCGTCGGTGAGCGCACCCGCGAAGGCAACGATCTCTACAACGAAATGATCGAGGCCAACGTCATCAAGACGAAGAAGGACGCGAAGGGCCATCCCGAGATCGGCGAGAACGGCATGCCCGTCCTCGAACCCGGATCCCGCATTGGTCTGGTCTATGGTCAGATGAACGAGCCGCCGGGCGCACGTCTCCGCGTCGCGCTCTCCGCGCTCGCCGTGACCGAGTATTTCCGCGACGAGAAGAACCAGGACGTGCTCCTGTTCGTCGACAACATCTTCCGCTTCTCGCAGGCCGGTTCCGAGGTGTCCGCGCTCCTCGGCCGCACGCCGAGCGCCGTCGGTTACCAGCCCACGCTGGCCGCGGAAATGGGCAACCTGCAGGAACGCATCACCTCCACGAAGAAGGGTTCCATCACCTCCTTCCAGGCCGTCTACGTTCCCGCGGACGATCTTACCGACCCCGCGCCGGCCACGACGTTCGCGCACTTGGATGCGACCATCGTGCTTGAGCGTTCCATTGCCGAGTTGGGCATCTTCCCGGCCGTCGATCCGCTCGCCTCCAACTCCCGCGCCTTGGCGCCCGAGTTCGTAGGCGAAGAGCACTATAACGTCGCCCGCGGCGTCCAAAAGGTGCTGCAGCGCTACAAGGACCTGCAGGACATCATCGCGATTCTCGGCATGGACGAGCTCTCGCCCGAGGACAAGACGACCGTCTTCCGTGCCCGCAAGATCCAGAAGTTCCTCAGCCAGCCTTTCACTGTCGCCGAACAGTTCACCGGCCGTCCCGGCAAACAGGTGCCCGTCGCCGAGACCGTCCGCAGTTTCAAGGAAATCCTTGAAGGCAAATACGACGACGTGCCCGAAGCCAACTTCTACATGAAGGGTGGCATCGACGAGATCAAGGAATAGTCACGAACCACGACCTTTGGAGGGCGAGCTTCGGTCGTCCCGCCCGTAAATCGTGAATCCCAAATCGCAAACCGCATGGCCACGCTGAAACTCGAAATCGTCACCCCGGAAGCCAAGATCTATTCCGAGGAAGTCGACATGGTCACGCTGCCGGGGGTCGAAGGCGAAATGGGCATCTTCCCGATGCACATCCCGCTGATGACCCAGATCACGCACGGCGAGATCATTGCCCGCAAAGGTGCCGTGGAGTTTCCGCTGGCGGTCGGGGAGGGCTTCGTCCAAGTCACCGGCGACCGCGTGGCGGTGCTCACCGACATGGCGATCAAGGCCGATGACATCGACGAGCAGAAGGCCGAAGAGGCCCGCAAACGGGCCGAGGCGAGGTTGGCGGAGAAACTGACCGAGGAAGAGCATGCCTCCGTCCAGGCGGCGCTGCTTCATTCCCTCACGCAACTGAACGTCAAACGTCGGCGTCGGCAGTAGCCCGCGGTTGAACGCAGCGAAAAAGGCCGCGAAGTGTCCTTCGCGGCCTTTGTCATGATCGGAGCCAATCACTCATCTGAAGTCCACCGGACCACTGGGGGCGATGCAGGCGCGACCATCAACCGGGAGTGAGGTCCGTCCGGCTGATGTGAGCGTTTACTCCGCCCGGACCGCCCGGTAGAAACGCACCGGTTGGCCGACGCTTTGGACATCCACCCACAGTTCCCGTGGCTGGGTGAGCGTGAAGGTGTCCAGCGGCTGCCACACTGGGTCGGTGAGCGTGGGCGAGAACTCGATGCGGAAACGGCAACCCACCTGGCCCTCCACCCACAACCCAGGCACCAGCACCGCCGTGAGCTGGGCCGGCGGACAGTCGGTCACCACGGGCGTGACCGTGAGCACTGCCGGATCGCTGGGCACGCTGCCGGCCGCGTTGCTGACCACCACGGAGTAGCTGCCCGCGTCGGCCGCCCGGACCGGGTTTAGCGTCAGGCTGCTGCCCGTGGCGTTCTCGATGGGTTGGTTGCCCTTGCGCCATTGGTAGGCCAGCGGGGCCGTGCCCGTGGCGGTGACGTTGAATGTGACCGAGCCGCCGTCGGCCACCGTGCGGCCCTGCGGCTGGGCGGTGATCTGCGGGGCTGCTGCCGGCCGGCTGTTCGGGTCCAGCGGGTTCGAGCCGGCGAGGAGTTCGGCGCCGTCGCTGAAGGTGTCGCCGTCGGTGTCCGCCGCCGTGGGGTTCGTGGTGGCAATTTGTTCCTGAGCGTTGGTCAGGCCGTCGCCATCCGGGTCGCCACTGGGGCCTTGGGAAAGATCGGGGAAGTATTGGCGCTCCCAGGCATCGAGCAGGCCGTCGGCGTCGGAGTCGTGGGTTTCGACTTCGATAGCTCGGAATTCCCTCTCTTCAGGCATGAGATTGAAGGGAGGCAACTGTTCCCACGCTTCGGTTAGTTGGACCACAGCCACTTCTCTCCATATAGACAGGGTGGTGGGGCGAGCTTGCACCGAGTATCTACGGCCCGGTATGCCGTTGATGCGAGCGGGCTCACTGGAGCCGCCTGGGTATGACTGCCGGGTGGAAGCGCCCGCAAAGCGAACGTTCTCCAATCTTGCCCGCCAAACCGCGAACACTTGGGGCAGGTTCAGGGACGCGCCAGGTTCCGCATTCAACGTTATACCCGGGAGCAGCACTGCCGACAACGCTGGAACAGAGACCGTGGCTTCCGCCAAGGCGGATACCTCCAGCGCCCAAGAGTCCGGCTCGTCTTCCAAGCCAGTCAGGACGGGCAGGTCCAGAGCGCTGCCGGGGCCATGAGCCTGCAAGCCGGAGACTCCCCTGCTGGAAACGAAACGCGCGAGGGCGGGCAGGGCGGGCCGTGCGCCTGAGCGTAAGCGTATCCTTCGACTGCCAGACGTCTGACTGAACATCGCGACGGCCCCTACGCGAGTCGTCCAGTTCATTGCTCCCTGCGGATCAAATAGAACCGGGACGATTCGGGGGAAGGATGGGAAAAGACGTTCACCGGCGGAGTTCCAGCCACGCCATTGGTCAGAAGGGTGAAGGGCCACTGCAACTCTGCGGTTGAGGAAACACTATACACGGCGTTGCTGACGCTGTTCCAAGTCAGGGCGACGGTGCCGCCCGCCGGATCGTGCCTCAGGGCCAGAATCGAGACTGGCTCCTGAACGGTAAACCGGGTGATGACCCCGTCGGTAAAGGCCACCCCCGACGTGCCGTCCACAGCGGAAGAGGCGAGGCTCGATACCGCGTCACCAAGAACCCTGGTGCCGCTGAGATAGTAGCCGCTAGCCGAGTAATGGGACGGACAACGGATCTCGACCAGCAGGTGGCCACGAGTTGGGTCGAAAAAGAAAGGCTGTTGGAACGAAAAGGAGAAGTCGAACTGTCCGACGCCGCTGGGCGAAAAAAAGATCGAACGAGTTCCAGAATAGACCACGGTTTCGTCCGAACCGACATTTTCGAAGAAATTGGTGCTCAGATTGTCGGCGGCGCGAGACGTGGTCGAGAGCCGGATCTCCACATCGCGGCTCATGAAAAAGAAACTGCCTCCGGGTGCGCGCCGGAAACGAAAAGCGAGACCAGCAATGAGGCCGGGCGAATCAAACTCCTGTTTCTCGTAAACTTGTTGGAATCGCCGGGCACCGGGCGATAGCAAGGGATAGATGTCATCCCGCAGATCGCCCGGAGCGGCTGGAACGACCCAATGGGTGTCGTCTCCCCGGGCAAAACAGGCGCAGAGCATCAGCAAAGCCAACAGACAACGACCGCGAGTTTGTAGAACGGTGAGATAATACTTGCGAGATGTGGACGCTGTAAACATGGGATCAATTGTTGGTGGTCATTTCTTCCTGCAGGTTACGACAACAAGTTGGATGAGCGAGGCGAGCAGGCCGATTCCACATCCGACCAGTCCGGCTGTTCCGAGCGGACTGAGCAAGGGCCGAGTGGAGAGCCACATCAAGGCTACCCCGCAAACGATTGCACGAACGCCCGGAACAATCGCGGACGACTCGCTGGCAGAGTCTGGAGGTGCCTCCGCCGGGGCCGGGCGGACGACAGCGACCACCGTTGGCTCTTTGGGTTTGGCATCGGTGCGGGATGTATGTGCCGATGGATCGCTACGGGGTGATGACGTTCTCGAGTGAGGTCGCTCCTGCGTCAAGAGGCGCTCAATCTCCCTCCAATGTTCCGACTTATTGTGACGGACTATGTCCAGAGTCGCTTCGGAAGCAGTCGCGCCGTGTGCCAGCAGGTTTTTGACTTGGTCGGGCATGTCGCGATACGCGGCACGATGGAGAGGCGACCAGCCCTTTTCATCGGGTGCGTTAATATCGCCGCCCGCATCCAGAAAGGCCTGAACGTCAGACGGGGATCCGTATGCCCAAGAATCCAAAGTGGGACCACTCGAGGGTTTGGAAACTGGCACTGGCGAAGACGCGACGACGCGGTGGGGACAGGCGGATTCGTGGCTATCGAACTCGAACTGCTTCCAGCAGCGTTTGCAGGTGACGATCATAGGGTGGGGCAGTTGGGATTGCGGTGAGTCCAGAGTGTCCCGGGGTAGGTTGGTCATCTCGTGTGGCGGGATGGTGCCTACGTTAACCAGGCCGTGTAGTCACCAACACCATCAGATTGGTTCAGGGAACCAGGAGGCGTGACCGATTGGGCGAGTTCTCTTCCAAATCGTCTTTCACGAATTCATCGAGACCCCACGACTTAGTTGGAACGCGGATCACTGCGCCGTTCGCTAGCAGAATCGATCCACGTCCTTTGTGTAGTTGGGCGGAGAAGTCGAACCTGACGTCCTTCTGAAGCGTGACGAGTCCGGGCATTTGTTCGATTCCGTTGAGAGTCAAGTTGCGGTCACCAGAAAGCAGTGATGCCCGCTGTTGTTGGTTGGCATCTATACCGAGAAAATAGCTGATGTTGCTTAGGCCGATGGTGGCAAACGATGATAGGCCGACTATTTGCGGGGCAATTGATCGCGCTTTGTCTGTAGGGCAGACAAGATACTTGGGGCTACTCAACTCGTTAGAAAGAGTCTGAAAATGCGGAGCCACACTCCACGGAGAGATCAACAACTCGCGAGTGCCCCAATTGGTTGAACTCATGTGCCATGGGAAACTCCCGTCAAAGTCGTTCGCCACAATTCTACAGGCCAAGCCGATGTTTTTAAGGTTATTGATGCAGGCTATCTGGGAGGATCTTGCCCGCATGCCTGTCCTGACCATGAGTATCGCTACAATGAGCGCTACGCCGCCAATCACCGCGGCCAACTCAAGCTTGGTGAAGCCGAAACTGCGAGAGGCGTTACGAAGTGTCTTTGAAGTCTTCATGACGAAAGGTTAATATCAGTCTGCGTTTGCGGGAGTGGCCTGAGACAAGGTGGACAGCTCTTTGTGTGCAATCGTGTCATCAACTCTCTCCATGGTAGTCTTTCCAATGCCCAGTTTGAAACGCACGTAGTATGCACGCCCGGGCTCGACCTTCAGTTCGATGAGATCCTGCTTGGGATCGAGCAGTGACGCCAAGCCCACGTTCAGTGGATTAACCTGCATTTTCTTGGCGAACCGCACCACACCGGGTTCGGCAATGTAAGGATAATAGCTAGCGTTCGGAAGGCTGGTGATGTGCCTGTCATTGGCAAATATTTTGAACGCGCTGGCGGCACCAGCAAAACTGCCCGGGCGGTATAGCGTCACCAGTGCTTTGCCTTCGGGAGCCGTCGTCACAGTTCGAGTGTCGAAGTGTGTCCGGGAGGCGCAGCCGAAAGTCAGGAGAACAATGGTCGTGGTTATCAGACGGAGGAGTGGTGTTTTCATAGATGGCTAGTGGTGGATTGGGGCACAACAATGGCCAACCCCGGGTTGCCGACACAGTTGAGCGGGTTGTGCCAGTTGTTGTCCCCGCCGCCGCCGTCCCAAGTGACCGTGGCGGCGTGGGCGCCGCCGGTGGTGAGCAGGGCGGCGAGGAGGAATCTCAGGAGGGAAGTGAACGGTTTCATGGCGCATTCCGGGGCGGCGAGGCGCTACGCCCGCGGCCCTTGGGTGGATGTGCGGGAAGTTTGCCTCGGCGAGGCCGGGTTTGGGTATCGGCCGAATGCGTAGTCGGCAGGGGAAATGTCGGGTGCTGGCTGGAACGCGGACTGGAGAATTAACCCGGCGGTTCGGGGCCAGGGCCGTCCTCCAAAGCGGTGTCACGGCCACTGCAGTCCAAGAGGCTTTCGCGCGGGCTGCGAAGGGTTCGAAAGGGGACCGTTGGTGGGGCTGGAGCCGGGTGCATCTACACACCGTGTGCTGAGCTGCCCGGTGGGGCGAGACTCGGTCGAGCCCTGTTGGCCGGCGGAGCCGGCGCGAGCGCAGCGAGCCTCTCGGGGGAAAGGCGACGCTCACTCCGTTCGCCTCGCTGCGCTCGGTCGTGGGCTCGACGGAGTCTCGCCCCACCTGCCAGCCGAGCGCAGCACACGATGTCCAGATGCACCCGCTGGAGCCTGGCAATGCGTGAGGCCGGGCGAGCCGCCCGTCCTACTTGGGCGGCTTCCGGGCGGGCGGTTTCAGGCCGACGCGCTGGAGGGCTTCGGCGAGGGAGCGGACGTGGAGCTTTTCGTAGGCGTTGCGGAAGTGCGTGCGGATGGTGCCGTGGCTGAGGCCGAGGCGTTCGGCGATGCGGTGGTAGGTGAGTCCGTCGGCGGCGAGGGTAAGCACCTCGCGTTCGCGGGCGGTGAGCCGGCCCGGAGCCGGGGTCTCGGGGGCGTCGTGCAGCGAGTCGAGCACGCGACGTGCAATCTCGGGAGTCATGGGGGAACCGCCTGCACGGAGTTCGCGGATGGCCTCGAGGATTTCCGCGGGCGCGGTGCGCTTGAGCAGGTAGCCGCTGGCGCCGGCCTGGAGGGCGCCGAAGAGGGATTCGGGGTCGTCGAAGGCGGTGAGGACCATGAAGGCGGCGGACGGCGCGGCGGGCTGCAGGGCGCGCAGGCATTCGGCGCCGGACTTGCCGGGCAGGCGCAGGTCCATGAGCACGACGTCCGGGGCGGTGCCGGGGATGCGTTGGATGGCCTTTTCGGCGGTTTCGCAGGCGGCGACGCAGGTGAAGCCGGGCGAGCCATCCAACAGGGCGACGAGCATGGCGCGGGTCTGGGCGGAGTCCTCGACGACCGCGACGCGGATGGGGGGCGGGTTCATGGGGCAAGCCGGTGGGAGAGGATGTCAGCCGGCGCGGGCAGACGCACTATGCCGAATGCGTAGGCAACGGAGCTTCCAGGCGCACTCGGGTGCCGCCGCCGGGCCGGGACCCGATTTCGCAGCGCCCGCCGATTTCCGCGAGCCGGCGATGCAGGTTTTGCAGGCCGTGGCCGCCGCCGGAACGTTCCGGTGGGTCCGCTGCAGGAGGCAGGTCGGGCGAGCCAGAACACCCAGCCTCCCGACGAGCAAACGGCGGCAGTCCGCAGCCGTCGTCCTCGATGGTGACGCACAATTGGCCGGGCGGGAGTTCCAGGGCGAGGCAGACGCGGGTGGCGCGGGCGTGCTTGAGCACGTTGTGGAGGGCTTCCTTCGTGGCGAGCAGCAGGGCTTTGCGGGTGGAGGCGCCCACGGGCAGGTCGGGCAGGTCGCGGGGGAAGTCGGTTTCCAGATCGAGGCCGGCGGGGGTGAGGAGTTCGAAAGCGGCCTGGCGCAGGTAAGCGGCGAGGTGGGGCAGCGAATCGCGTTCGGGATGCACGGTCCAGACGAGGTGGTCGAGGCTGCGGGCGGTTTCGCGGGCGAGGGCGGCGACCTCCGGGGTGCGGGCGGGGTCGCGGGCGGAGAGTTCGCCGAGGAGCGAGATCTGCGTGAGGCGCGAGCCGAGGTCGTCGTGGAGGTCGCGGGCGATGGCTTCGCGTTCGCGGGCGACGGTGAGGGCGGCTTCGGCGTGTTCGGCGCGCTGAAGCTGGCGGAAGCGCCAACGCAGCGCGGCGCCGGCCAGTAGCGCGAGGGCAGCCGCCGCGCCGGCGCGAAACCAGAGGGTCTGCCAGAAGAACGGCGCCAGCTGAAAGGCCAACGCCGGGGCCGTGACCCAGACTCCGGTCCGGCCGCGGGCCTCGGCGGTGAACCGGTAATGCCCCGGGCGCAGGTTGGTGTAGAAGGCGGTGCGGCGTGGGCCGGCTTCGACCCAGTCGCGGTCGTGGCCTTCGAGGCGGTAGCGGAACGTGATGCGGCTTGGTGTGTCGTATTCCACGCCGGTGAACTCGAGCGCGACGGAGCGTCCGGCCCCCGGCGGCAGGGTCATTTCGCGGAGGGTATTGCCGGCGGGGACATCGAGCAGCGCATGGCTGGTGTCGCCGGCGCGGAGCTGGGTCAGGAACGCGCGCGGAGCGGAGCGGGTGGGCAAGGGCCGGTCGGGATCGAGTTGCGCCAGGCCCTGCGGTGTCGCGAACCACAGCCGTCCGTCCGCGGTGGCACACGCGGCCGGTTGGGCGACTACCGCGGTCTGCCCGGCGAGCAACCCATCGGCGCTGTCCAGCAGGTCCACGGCGACCGTCGCAGTCCGTCCCTGGCGCCAGGCGCTCCACGTCTCGCCAGTAACCCGGCCAATGCCTTCGTTGGAGCCGAACCACAGGTGGCCGCGGTGGTCGGTGAGGAGTTGGCGGATTTCAAGATCGGTGTAACCGGTGTCCAACGGGACCGGAACCCAGCGTCCCGAGTCCGCCATGTGCCGGGCGAGTCCGCGCTCGGTGCCCGCGAGCAATTCGCCCCGATAGATGAGCAGGCAATACACGCGGTCGGAGGGCAGGCCGGAGCCTGCGGTGAAATGCATCAGGTGGGTGCCCTGAAACCGGAAGATCCCGTGGCCCCAACTGCCAAACCAAAGGCTGCGGTCTTCGGCTTCGACGAGCGCCCGGACGGCGAACCGCGGCTGGCGGAGCAGGGCGCTCGGGAACGGCAACGTGTCGGTATCCGCGGCCGGCAGCGTGTCGAGGAGCTGGGATGGGGCGTCCGCAATGGAGCTGCCCCGCCAATGGTCCGAAGCCAGCACGTGCCAGAAGCTTCCAGCCATGTGGAGGAACTCGGGGCCGGTCCATTGCCAGCGGCTGGCCCGCTTGCGGTGGTGATGGAGGCCGGCATCGCCCCGGGGCCGATCAAGGTCTATTCCAGGGATGACTGCGAGGTGGTTGGTCAGCAGGCAGGTGATGCCCGCCAGGCCCCCGAGCCACATCCGGCCGGACCGGTCCTCGAAGAGCAGCGACGGAGTTTCGACGCCGAATTCGAAATGCAGGCGCCGGTAGCGGTCGCCCTGCGGCTCGAGCCAGAGGCAGGTGGCGGCACCGGAAAGGGACTGATGCACCCACAGGTCGCCGGCCCGGTCTTCGAAGACGGTGCGGGCGCTGATGGTGGCGAGCGGAATCTCCGCGTCAGGGACTTCAAATCGCCCGTTTCGCCAACGGGCCACGCCCCGGAGCGTCCCCACCCATACCCCGCCGCCCCTCTCGGGGCTGACCGAGGTGACGCCGTTGTGCGGTAGCCCGTCGCGCGTGGTCAGCAACCGGATGGCGGAAGGAATGAGCCGGTGAAGCCCCGCGTAGCGCGTGGCCACCCACAGCGCACCGCCCGCGCCGGGTAACACGTCGGTGACGAAGGCGTCGGCAAGCCCGGCCGTTTCGGGCGGCTTCACCACCTGTGGCGGGCGGATCTCGAACAACTCGCCGCCGCGCACGGCCCAGAGGCGTCCGTCAGGACCGCGGCGAAGCTGCCGGCAACGCAGATCCCCGGCCCCGGCGGGGAACGGGAACGTCTCCCAGCCGGTTGGAGTCTGCCGGTGCACGGCCACTTCGGTGCCGAGCCAAAGGGTTCCGTCGGCGTCGCGCCAGAGCCGCTCGATCTTCCGCGCCGCTTCGGAGGGTTCTGCCGCCGGCGGTCGCCACAGCAGTCGCCGGTTGCCGGATTCGGGATCCAATTCCCGAACGCCATCCGGGGTTCCCAGCACCATGAGCTGGTGGTGCGGATCGAGGCAAAGCACGTCATTGGTGGCTCCGGAAACCGGGTCCGGAATCACATCCGGGCCGGGCGACACGAACGACCGGATTTGGCCGTCGACCACCCGGACAACGCCGCCTTGCGTGGCCGCCCAGAGTTCTGGTGCAGTTCCGGGCTGCACCTGACTCACGTAGCTGTGCGGCAATCCGTTGGCGGTGGTGAACTTGGTGAAGATGCCGCCCTGCTTCCGGTAGAGGCCCTTCTTGGTGGCGATCCACAGGTGGCCTTCCGCGTCCTCGGCCAGGTCGAGGATGGCGTCGCTGGTGAAGCCGGGCGTGGTGGCGTCGTAGGTGGTGAACTTCAGGCCATCGAAGCGGGCCAGCCCGTTGCGGGTGCCGATCCAGAGCCAGCCGTCACGGGTGTGGAGCAGGCGTTCGGCGGCGTTGTCGG
>Ga0169931_10000475_pt1 | contig 65623 bp, 63 predicted proteins | sample Kivu_15m_20L_FD_129675 | JGI IMG/M metagenome (GOLD analysis project Ga0169931, IMG submission 129675) | Freshwater microbial communities from Lake Kivu, Western Province, Rwanda to study Microbial Dark Matter (Phase II) - Kivu_15m_20L... | ecosystem: Environmental > Aquatic > Freshwater > Lake... | reverse complement strand
TCATTTGAGACACGATTTGACTTGTAGGCGCCTTTGTAGAGTTCAAAGGCGTTTATTGTTGTTGTGTGTATTGATTCTTGCCTGCGGTCAAGCTCCTCCAGCTTGTCTTTAGCTGCTGATTCTCCCCTCAAGTACGCAATTAAAAAATCCGTGTCTAGGCAAACCAAATGGCACTCAGATCCTCACATCGCGGGTTTTGAAGTTTTTACGAAATTTTTTACTTTCTGCCTCGATATTGTCAGCAAGGTCCGGCGAATGTAACTCATCCATCATCTCAAGTAATTTGCGTGCACTGCCCGTGTTTTCAGTTAGCCGAAGTATGACATCAGTAAAAGATTCACCCTTCTTCTTCTTGGTTTTGAGGGCTTGGTATGCCTCTTCTTTTATTGTCAAAGATCTGGTAGGCATCACTATACAATACACGTACACGTATTTAACTTGGACGATAAAATCTGAGATGTATGGTGTGTGCAGGCGTAATCAGATTCCTACGGGATGCGCAAAAAGCCAGCTGTTTCTCCAAATAGCTTTAGACTGTAATGCACGTTCTTAATCCAATACCTTTTAAGATCAAAACGATGATTTTCGGTCGTTGAAGATACTTTTTGTCGCGCCGCGTTTTTCCGGTGGCATAGGCGGCCATGCTGCCATGCTTGCAGACAAACTGCGGGAGCATGGTTTTGAAGTGGAATTGTTGGATGTTGCAAAGATACCAATTAAGAATCTGAAAAATCCAAGCTTTGTAATCACAAGTACGATATCTGGGCTCTTCAAGGGGGGGTTTGATATCGTTCACGCATTCAATGTACCATCTGCTTTTGCAATGAAATCGGTGAGGGCAAAAAAGAAAGTCTTGTCCGTCCATGGGATCTTTAGTGATCAGGTAAACGCGCTTCATTCTAGCGGACTTGGTAAGGTTGCCCAAATTACAGAAGAGCGCGTGCTCCAGTGGGCAGATGCACTGACGACGGACTCGATGGCATCGCAAAGAGCCTACAAAGAAAAACTCAATTTGGAATTTACCTATATGCCCAGCCCAATAGATATAAAAAAATTTGAGCAAGTTGAGGATGCGCAAAAACAGGATCAAATAATCTACATCGGGCGTGACAGCTATGAAAAAGGAATTGATATACTACGAAAGGCAGAGTCAAAGATTAATGCAAAAACCGTTTACTGTACAGACAAACCTTGGAAGGAAACAATGCGACTGCTCAAATCGTCAAAGGTGTTGGTGGTGCCTTCTCGAATGGAAAGTCTGCCTACAGTAATAAAAGAAGCATTCTACCTTGGCGTTCCTGTGATAGCAACTAATGTGGGAGGGATACCAGAACTCGTAGCTGACAAGTCGACAGGAGTCCTCATACCACCAGAAAATCCATCACATCTTGCCGAGGAAGTAAATCGTCTCTTAACGGATAAAGAACATGCACAAAGACTTGCTAACAATGCGTACGATTTTGTCACAAAAAACATGACCTGGGAGGTGATGCTGCCAAAATACGTAGGGTTTTATGAAAAACTGCTATCTGGCGCTAGCAAATAGAGTACTTTTTTACGGATTCAAGAAAGTCTTTTGCGATAATCTCCCACGAAAAACGTTCTTCCACGAATTTCCTCCCTGCCTTTCCCATAGTTTTTCTCAGTGCCTCGTCATTTAGAAGCAAAGACAGTCTTTCAACTAGACCGTCTGCATCATTCCGTTTTACTAAAAATCCTGTCCCCCCCTCCTTCATCAGCTCAGGTATACCTCCGACGCCCGTTGCTATGACCGGCTTTTCCATGAGTTGGGCTTCAAGCAGAGTTAGAGGCGACATGTCTATTCCGCTTATCAGAGCATAGACGTCTATCTCACTGAGATATTCCCTTACTTTGTCCGGATACTCTAGGTTTCCCAACCACTTGAAATTATCGTATTTTTTTAATTTGTCAAGTACATGATCCCTGTAGGGGCCATCTCCTGCCCAGTAGAATGTGACGTGTGGAAACGTCTTAAGGGACTTTTCAAGCGTGAGCATTTCCTTTGTCTTTTCAAAAATGACGGCACTCTGGAGGAGACCAACGCAGGGATGCCTTAGAGTTATCCCTTCTGCGTGGTGCCAATTGGATGGGTCAATTCCTTGGTACAGGGTGGCTACGTTTTTTGTGGGATATTTCTGTCTCGTTATGTCTTCAAGGTGCTTGCATATTGGCAAAATGAGGCTGGATCTCTCAAAACATCTTGCCGCCATCTTCTCCCACATCGACAATACGAATCTTTTTGGTGGGGACTTGTAGAGCGTGTGCCTTGCCATCTCAATCTCCTTCCAAAAGTTGCCCCTGAGGTGGGTAATTAGTGGCAAATCCGCTTTAGTTGCAGCCACGCCAAAGTGTCTCTGTCTGTCGATGAAAATGGCGTCTGGCCTGAACTGTTTTATCAACTCGTTGAATTTGGCGTCCGTTGCAAACCAGTTTCGGATTTTTCTACTCGGAAATCCGTCACATACATCTGCGTCAAACACGACTTTGCAATCTACTCCGTAACCCTCAAGGCAGCCCGCAAACTCTCTCAAATGAAATAACTTTGAGCTGGATCCGCCTATCAAAAGTCGTTTCATGTCATATCGAAGGAAACACTGCTGGCATAATTACTAATCTGTGATGAGATCAAGGTTGGTTCGTTCCGCAATCACCCGTCTTAGCCATTGTCTTATCTCTACTTTGGGCTGCCAACTTAGCAGTCTTTTTGCAAGGTCTATGTTCGCTTTAGTAATCCTTACATCCCCAGGTAATTCGGGGCCGTGAACTGGCTTGATGGATAGGCCAAAGGCCTCTATTATGAGATTGGCAAGCTCCAACACAGAGATGGTAGTTCCTGTACCTATGTTGAAGAATTCATGATTGACTGAGCTCTTCATCGCCAAGATGTTGGCCTGTACGACATCGCTTACGTGAACGAAATCCCTGGTCTGTGTTCCGTCTCCGTTGATGACTGGTGGCTCTCCACACCTTGCCTTTTTGATAAATTTTTTGATTACGCCTGCGTAGGTCTGCGACTGCCTTTCTCCAAAGACATTAAAGTATCGCAGCCCGATCACCCTCACGCCTTCTTTAGCGTATCTTACTGCAAGGCCTTCATCGTCCAGCTTTGTCTGCGCGTATGGGTTGATGGGGTTTTTCGGATCTCCCTCATTGATTGGAATCTTTGCAGGGTTACCGTATACGCTTGAGGAACTTGCGTAGACAACTTTGAATCCAAATTCTTTTGCAAGCCTCAAGATGTTCTCTGTCCCGCCTACGTTCACATCGTTGTACTCTTGCGCCTTGGAAAACGACTCTTGCACCGACGCAAGTGCAGCCTCATGGAACACGCCGTCAACGTTTCGTAGACTGTCCATCAGTAGCTTTGTATCTCTAATATCTCCTTGAATGAAATTGATCTTATCGATGGAATCTCCGAGGTTTTCCAGCTTGCCGGTGTTCAGGTTGTCTATAGCTGTGATTGCATGTCCCTCAGCTAACAGGGACCTGATCAGATGGCTTCCAATAAATCCAGCTCCTCCAGTTACAGCATACTTCATAATGACACCACGATTTCAAAAAATGATTATTAACATGTTTCTATCAATCTAGCTTCCTGTAAAAATGTTAACCGATCCCAATCGGATAATATCTCATCTTCAATCGGTGTTCGCTTAGCATCCTTCTACTGTCTACTATGATCCTTTTTTTCATCAGCTTAAGGTGGCGTTCGCCGATACTTCGATATTCTCTCCATGGTGTCATTATCACACCGCAATAGCTGTGTAGCAAGGCATCATCAAGAGAATCTGCGTATGTTACTTCGTCCTTGAAGACTACCTTTGCGTTCTCGATTGCTTTCGGATCATGAACGGTTACCTTGGCGCCTTTTTTTAGCAGCATCTTGACAAGCTTGACTGCGACCGAGTCCCTGATATCATCAGTATCTGGCTTGAAAGCAAGACCTAGAACGGTGATTTTTTTGCTTTGAAGCGTTCCTGTCGCCTTTTTAATTGTCAGAAGGAGGTTTTCCAGCTGGTAGTCGTTTACAGTCTCTACTGCGTCCAATAACACGGGATTGATTCCTATTTTATTTGAAAAATTGATTATTGCCTTTACGTCTTTTGGTAGGCACGAGCCACCATAGCCGGGACCCGCATTTAAAAACAGGGGGCCGATTCTGGGATCTAGGCCAATCGTTCTTGCCACATCTTCAACATTTGCTCCCGGTATGGACTGGCAAATATTTGATATCTGGTTTATGAAGCTGATCTTGGTTGCCAAAAATGAATTATTTGTATATTTGATCAGCTCTGATGTCTGGTTGTTTGTAACAACTATCGGTACGTCACTGTGAAGGTTCTGATAGAATTTTCTTATCAAGTCCATGAACTTGTCCTTTGCTCCTCCCAAGACGACAACATGCGGGTTTGTAGTGTCGTCGATTGCCATGCTTTCCCTTAGAAATTCCGGGTTTGTAATCAGCCCAAAATCCATTCCTACTTTTTTGCCAGACTTTTTGTTCAGAATTGGCAGCAGTGTATCGAGTGTAGTTCCAGGGATCACTGTGCTTTTTATCACGATTGCCGGCTTGTTTCTTGTAGTCCTCAGGCACCGCCCGATCTCTTCTACGGCAGCCTTTACCATGGACAAATCAATTGAGCCGTCTTTTTTCTGGGGAGTTCCCACTGTTACAAAAATCAACTTGCACTCGCTGATTATCTTTGAGATGTCGTCTGTAAGGCTCAGGCCTCTTTTCAGGGCAAGCTTTAAGGTTTTCTCCAGTTTTGGCTCAAAGAACGGTGGAATTCCATTTCTTATCTTGTTGACTTTTGTTTTGTCTGAATCGCATCCTATAACATGATGGTTTTTTGCACCCAGGACCGATGCAAAAGAAAGACCCACAAAACCTAAGCCGATTATGCCTATCTTCATTGCTGTCACGCATTGATTTTTAGTTAAAAACTATGCTTTTTTGTAAGAAATCTCTTGGGCATGTTTGTAAGACTCTACAGTTCCTACATCTACCTCGATTTCATTCTTGTTAATGGGTATCGCGACAACCTTCTCGCCGTTATCTATGAGCATTTGTATTGCATCGGTCAGTTGGTATTCATCACCCCTACCACGCTTGATCTTTCCAAGACAGCCAAAAATGCTTGACTTGAAGTAATACAGTGGCAACACTCCGAAACTTGATTTAGGCTTTGATGGCTTTTCCTCTATCTCCTCAACCGTATAAATCGACGATGATATCTTGGCCAGCTTTGGAACTCCGTATCTTTTAGGATCGGTGATCTTTTTACACAGCAATACTGCGGAAACAGAGGGATCTTTTCTTGCGGTATCAATCAAGCGCAGAACAGGATGTCTTGTCTTGCTTAGAATTGCAACGTCTCCTGCATGAACGACAAAATCCTCGCCCCCCACGTACCTTTCAGCCAGCCTTACGGCGTCGCCAAATCCCTGTGGTCTGTTCTGGTTTATCCACACTAGGTGTGATCTTTGCAACCTTTCATAAAATTTTGATATCAGCATCTTGTGTTTCCCCGATAACTCCCTAAGGTATGCGTCGTGGGGTGTAAAGTGGTCCTCTATGGACCTTTTTTCTCTTCCCACCACAAAGCAATAATCCCTGATATTCATTGCATAAAGCTGCTCGAAAATATACTGCAGTAATGGAATAACGACCCTGTTACCACCGTAAATCTTGGTAAATATTGGCATCATCTCCTTTGGCATTTCCTTGGTTATGGGCAAAAGCCGTACCCCCTTGCCTGCCGCGGTTATGACGCATTTCATAAATCACATTTTCTTAATTGCTACGTTTTTAAATTTTCAAATCGACACGTGATGTAAATTTATATTAATTGAGGCAAGTTTAACTCACTTATAACTTTGCAAAAAAACGGTCAAGACACTACCAAAAAACTGATGTTGCAAGATCTCGCCTCGGTTAAAAAATCCTTACGGTCTGGCCAGGTCCACGCGTGCGTTATTGGGATAGGAAGGATAGGACTCCCTACGGCTCTTTCCATAGCTAATGCCGGCCTTCCCACGATAGGTGTAGACATAAACTCTGATCTCGTTAACAAGATTAACTCCAAAGTTTTTCCATTAAAGGACGAACCTGGCTACGAGGGTGTATTCAACGACGTCATGAGCAAAAAATCGTTTTACGCCACAACGAAGGTGGAAGAGGCAGTGCCAAAATCCGATCTAATCCTGCTGTCGCTGCCGACGCCTATGGACGACGACAACGTGCCAGATTATGGCGCGCTAAAGACCGTAGGAAAACAGCTGGGAAAGTTCATGGAACCCAACTCCTTGGTAGTGGTGGAAAGCACAATCGAGCCCGGCTTTATTGAAAATGAATTGGTGCAAATCATCGAATCCGAAAACAGGTTAATCGCGGGCAAAACATTCGCAATCGGGGTGTGTCCTGAAAACGCAAATCCGGGGGAGATATTGCACGATTTTACAAATCTGCCCAGACTCGTGGGAGGCTTGGATGAGAGAACGACCGACATCATAATGGAAATTTATCGCCACGTCTTTCCCGTGGATCTGATTCGTATGCCTAACTGCAAGACTGCCAACGCTGTAAAGCTCACTACAAACGTGTTCAGAGACATCAACATTGCCTTTATCAACGAGCTCGCACTACTGTTTGAAAAGCTTGACATTGATATCATGAAAGTTCTTGAGGCAGCCGACAAAAAATACAACTTCCAGATTCACTATCCGGGACCGGGAGTAGGGGGTCCGTGTCTTCCGGTCAACTCCTACCAGCTGTTAAACTCTGCCAAAAAATTCAACGGGGATCTTCTCAAAATTGTAAGAACTGGGCGTCAGATTAACGAAGGAATGCCCTCACACGTAATAGACCTGTTATCCGAGGCTTTCAAGGAGGCAAACAAATCAATAAACAACAGCACGGTTCTGCTCCTTGGGGTATCATACAAACCGGATGTCAAGGATACTCAGCTGTCTCCTGCCGAGCATATAGTTGAAAAATTAAAGGCTCTTGGGGCAAGGGTGAGAATCTATGACCCGTATTTCAAATCAACAAAGATTTATGGTATTGACACGGAAAGCGATCTGGTGAATTCGATCTCGGAAATAGACGGCATGGTCATAGTCACTGCGCACAAAGAGTTCTTTGATTTAGAGCCTACGTTCTTCTCATCCAAAGTAAAGAATTTGGTGGTGGTGGACTCTCGTGGCGTTATGGACAAACATGCTGCAAAAAAAGCCGGTTTGATTTTCAGGGGCCTTGGACGCGGAAAAGTTTAGAGAAGTACCTGTAAATCCTGCCACGATAAGAAATATACTCACTCTCAGGTATGATCCGTCACAAAAACCCATTCTTGCTAAACTAGGTCCAAACAACCTTGGTCAAAATAATGCTGCACCGTCATTAGATGCTGTCGAAGCTCTAATCGAAAAAGCCTTGCAAAGCAAAATCGACGGGAGAACAGAAAATGTTTCCATCGCGTTAAGCGGCGGAGTTGACTCCACCCTGGTCTTGGCGTCTCTAAGAAGATCTTTTCCGAAAATGAAAATCAATGCAATATCAATCAGGTTTGCAGACAGCGTGGATGAGACAGCGTCCGCTGCCAAGATTGCAGAACATTTTGAGGCAGATCACCATATAGTGGAGCTTGAAAATTATCTTGAGGAGCTGCCAAAAGCAGTCAGCATAATAAAACTCCCCTTCTGGGACATACACTGGTATTATGTTGTAAAAAAAGCTCGAACGCTGTCAAAATTTCTCGCCTCCGGCGATGGCGGGGATGAGGTGTTTGGTGGTTACACATTTCGTTATAAAAAATTCCTAGATCTCACAAACGATGAGTCGACCCCGCTGGAAAAAGTCAAGGCATATCTTCAGTGCCATGAACGGGATAGGGTACCAGATCAGGAAAAGATATTCGGGCAAAAGTCCCAGTTCACATGGGACTCCATTTATGATGTCTTAATGTCCTATTTTGACAACAATTTGTCAAGGCTTGATCAGGTTCTGCTGGCAGACTATAACGGTAAGCTGCTGTATAATTTCAGCCTGGTCAACTCGTCACTACATGACCACTTTGGGATTGCGTCAGTGGCCCCACTACTTTCAGCCGATTTGTCTGCCTATGTACTACCGCTATCAAATAAGTTCAAGTATGACATAAAGCAGAATGTGGGCAAGCTCCAGCTTCGTCAATTATTGAAAAAATACAAGGCTGACTCACTTATCACGGAGGAAAAACTCGGATTTAACGTCAATACGATCAACCTGTGGCGATCACACGGGTATGATCTGTGCGCAAATTACCTAAAGGATGCCCATACCGTAAGGGGCGGCTGGATTAGTTCGGGATGGATTGATGAGCATTTGAATAAAGAAGAGCCGGATATAAGATATGTTAACAAGTTTCTTGGTCTTCTTGCATTTGAAATATGGTACAGGATGTTTGTAACAAAAAGTATTGACGAGAATATAAAATTACAATAGCCTGATTTTACAAATGTTGCTTGTATGGTACGATCAATGCAATGTTATTTGTAAGTTGAGCTCAATTATCATTCTTTGTAATTCTGATCACAGTCTCTATGTCGTTGTTTGAGTTTCCACTGGGGGATGGAATAATCTCAAACTGATCTTCGGAAAGATCGCAATCAAGTAAAACATTCCTTGCCTGTACTGCGGATATGTAATTATAATATACACCATCCGCATCAACCCAACTCATTTTATGTTTTTCCAGTTTAGGAAAGTAGCCTCTATAACTATTGATATAAGCGTATTTATCTGTCAATTCTACAATCTTTCGAATAAACAAATCAATGTCGTACACGTGATCTATGACGCCTACAGAAAAGACAAAATCATACTTTCTCGAAATGGGATCTTTCAGAAAGTCGGTGCATATGAACTCAAATTTAGAATGCTCCTTACAATAATTTATAGAACTTTCAGAAATATCAAAACCGGTGTATTGCAGTTTATTAAAAACATCGACAAATCTTGTGGGGTATAAACCAATACTGCATCCTATCTCTGCAACAGTTTTGATATCTTTTTTGCTCTCTAGAAATGAAACGAGCTGTTTGTGTGTCTCTGGTCTGGAATCAAACATTTTTGTATAGCGGGCTACATCATATTCTTTGAAGATTTTACCGAAATCAGTTTTGAAGCCAAACCCACTTTTTACCTTACCGAAATAGTTCTTGCTGATTGCTCTGAACTCTTTCATATCGCCATGATGAACCTGATCATATATAATTCAATTAATCTTCTTCTGTAACATTCGGTTCTTCACGTGTCGCATCTCTATTTTGTGAAAATATCTGATACTAAAACATCAGAAATTTTTAGTGCATAGATTATCCGTAACTATTAAAAAATCTCTAATTAAGGTTGACTGATGGGCGCCGAGCAGATATTCATTAGTGTAGTAATTTTGCTAGCAGGCGCACGTTTCTTAGGAGAACTGTTTCGAAGAATAAAACAACCTGCCTTGGGAGGAGAATTACTCGCTGGAGTAATACTTGGACCAACAATACTGGGCTTTGTTCAACCTCATGCCGATCTTGACTTGTTGTCTACGGTAGCTATATTTTTCGTAATGCTGTTCATAGGACTTGAAATGGATCTGAGGGAAATCAGAAAAGCAGGCAAGTCAGCCTTTGTAATTTCCATTGTATCGTTAGTAATCCCCTTCTTTGTGGGATATTATCTGTCGATATTCTTCGGCTTGCCAATGATTCCATCGCTTTTTATCGCACTGCTTCTGTCTGTAACGTCGGTTCCGGTAAGCGCTCTTATCCTGGTTGAGCTTGGTGTATTGAAAACAAAAATCGGTACAACTGTGATTTCTGCTGCAGTAATAGATGACATCATAACCTTGGTAATTCTTGCAGTTATCCTTCAGCTGCATGCGACTTCGGGAGACTCGATTGATATTGGCGAGCTTGGAATCTCTTCGGCCCAAATCCTCGCATATCTTGCAGGAATGGTGTTTCTTGCATACAGCATACACAAGATCAACCGTTGGTTTCCCCATCGTCTTGAATCATTTTTTACAAAAGCAAAGACAAGAGAGGCTGTATTTGGGATATTGATTGTTATTGCAATAACCCTTTCACTGGGTGCGGAATTTGCCGGCTTGCACTTTATTATAGGGACTTTCTTTGCCGGACTGATCTTTAGTGAAAAAATACTAGGAAAGAAAGAATCGGATAGGGCCTACGGCATAATGTCTGGAATCACGTTTGGTTTTTTTGCGCCCTTGTTTTTTGCCATTATTGGAATGAAGTTTAGCGGTCAATCCCTAGAAAATTCCGTCTTACTGCTGATTTTATTGGTGGTGTTGGGAATAGCAGGCAAGACTCTCGGCGGATATATCGGGGCAAAGATGTGCGGCATACCGAAAAACCAAAGTCTGGCAATTGCATCGCTAATAAACGGAAGGGGAACAGTGGGGCTTGCAATTACTGCCTTGGCTTACTCTATCGGAATACTGGATACTGCGCTGTTTTCGGTTTGTGTGGCGATCTGTTTTGTAACTACCGTGATAACGCCCATCATGGCGCGACCACTCCTTCGAAAAATCACATCATCAATAGAATAGATTATCCTGTCTGTAGTTTAGTTAATTTAGTGCTAATGTAGTCAGTTCAAGTAATTGCAAACAAAAGATGTTATTGCGGGATTGGGTGAAATCGGAAGACCTATCCTTAAGCTACTCTCACATGGAACTATTGCCATTGGTTATGATCTGAATCCCAAACTGATGAACAAATCCACATTTGAGAAATATCGACAATTAAAAACCAGATTTTTGCACGTATGTATTCCATACAACAACGATTTTGCAGCAAACGTAATATCGCTTTACAATAAATTCCAGCCAGAATCGATAGCGATACACAGCACAGTAAGCCCATACACGACAAAAATGATACAGGAGTCCCTCAAAATTCCTGTAATATACAGCGCAACAAGGGGCGTCCACAAGAGAATGCTTCAAGATCTGAAAAGATACACAAAATTTTATGCATTAGAGCCAAACGCGCCTAGAGCAAAATTGGCGTCAACAGAATTTTCCAAGCTTTTGCGGAAATGTGGTGTTAAGACAAAAAAAATGTCAAATCCAATTACATTGGAGCTGGCAAAAATAATCTGTGATACATCGTATCTTGGATGGCTCATCAATTATGCTCAAATTAGCAATATGATTGCGATTCAACATGGGGTAAATTACGATGAGATGTGGGATTTTTCAGATGAAATCCACAAATTCTTGGGAAATAGGCCTAAAATGTACCCTGGATACATCGGAGGCCACTGTGTTATTCCGAACTTGGATCTAATTCATAATCAAACACTGGATTTGATTAAAAAAATGAATGATGATTATGGCAAAAAAGTAAAAAGTGCAAAAACAATCGCAAAAAAATACGGTGCCAAACTTAACAGATAGCTATTTTTTGATGTATGATTTTGCGATTTCTACAAAATTCTTTGCAATTCTTTCCCAGTTGAAAATATTCTCTACAAATATTCTGCCCTCTTTTCCCATTTTTGTAGCCAATTTTTTATCCTCTAGCAACAGCGATAATCTCTCAGTCAAATCTGTCGAATCGCCTTCTCTGACTAGATATCCGGTCACTTTATCTGACATCATTTCTGCTACTCCTCCTACATCCGTAGCTATCACCGGCTTTTCCATAAGCTGAGCCTCCTTTAATGTGAGGGGGGCAAGATCCATTCCCGTAATCAACGCATAGACATCGATTCCGGCGAGATACTCTCTAACCTTGTCTGGATATTGCAATCTGCCGAGCCATTCAAAGTTTTCATATCCTTTCAACTCTTCTAGGATCTTTTCTCGGTATGGGCCGTCTCCTGCCCAATAAAACATAACATTGGGCATTTCCCTGAGTACGTCCTTTAAAATCAACATCTCTTTTGTTTTTCCCCACCAGTTTGAATCCTGCAGCAACCCGACACATGGATGTTTCAGATTCATTGGGGTTGAATCATGCCAGTGTGATGAGCCGATCCCCTCAAAAAATACATGGGTGGGAACATTTGGATGGTACTCTCTTACAACGTCTATAAGATAACTACAGATTGGTAAAATTGCCGTTGCATCCCTAAAACATCTTTCTGCAACTCTGTTTCTGAACCAAATGACAAGTTTTGAAATCGGTCCCTTGTAAAGAGTTTTTTTGGCGTAAACTATCTCGGACCAATAATGACCTCTTAAAAGTACAAAAAGCGGTATTTTCGATTTTATTGCGGCAACGCCAAAGTACGTCTGTCTGTCAACAAATATTGCATCGGGTTTGAACTCCGTGACCAGTTTTTTGAAGTTTTTGTTACCGTTAAACCAGTCTCCAATGTTTTTGCTGGGAAATCCTCTGCTATAATCCATGTCATACACCAACTTGCATTCTATGCCAATGTGGACTAACGCATCTGCAAACTCTTTCATATGGAAAAGCTTTCCTTTACTTCCATAGGCAATCAGCAGTTTCATGATTGGAGATTTTTCTAACTCAATATTAAACATCTTAAAAATTCAACCACAAGTAAACTAATTTGTAGTATTATTGATATAGTCAACGGAATCTGCTTATTGTTGTGCATGCAAAAGACATAGGATTTCGAGCTTGGTTTTATTTCAGGAACGGATGGAGCATCTATTTCGCATTCATTTTTGCCGCAATAAACACGCTCACTGTTACATATTATCTTGCAATTGAACGAGCTCCGTTCCTCAAGGAAGTGTTTCCATCATTTGTACAATACATCCTAATTGTTGGAGGTATTGGAATTCCGCTGTTAATTATTGTTGGATATATGCATTGGAAAAGATCCGCAGCCAGAAAAGCAGAGATAGACATCAGCTATGAAACTGACCCATACAAAGCACGAACACTGGTCAACACAGAGATTCTTCTTAAAATGAACTCACAACTAATTGAGTTACTTACTAAACTGACTAGCAATGCAAAGCTTACTGATGAAGAACTGAATAAAATTGTGGAGTCACAACAAAAGTTAACTAAATTTCTTGAAGAAAGAACATTTAGCAATAAATTAGATCTCAAATACATCAAAACCGAATCGCAAGAAAAATAACACCATGTCAAAAAAGAATATACTTCTCCTCGGTATTGCGCTTTTAGCTGTTTTCACATACGGTGTATCCGCAGGCCATTACAAGACATTCCCATTTGATCTACTCAGAGATACAAAATACCTGTTTTTAGAACCACAGGAACAGGCTCCGCATAGACCTCAAATTTACCAAGATATCTCAAAAATAGATGGGCTTATTCGGATTGATGATGAAAATGATGTTTTAAAAAAACGTAATGGTTTGATCCAGTACATCTGGCTTAACAATGGATTTCCGTATGACAAGATGCCTAATCATGTTGAAGAGTTACACACTCATGATTTCACCTCGTTGAATAATCTCAAACAGATCATTTCTATCACAGTAGATGATATGGAATACGGAATGAATTCAATTTCCTATCTGTTTTTGGCCGAATCGAGCAATGATAAACTCATCATATTCCACCAAGGACATGCAGAACAAAGCTTTTCAGAAGATGAAGACAAAATTCAACTGTTCTTGGATCGTGGTTATTCGGTACTCATGTTTTCAATGGTGACGCATGGACTTAACAATGAGCCTGTTATTGATTTTCCCGAATTTGGCAATCTACGGCTTAATTCACATGATCACTTTAAGCTAATAGAGTCTGATACGTTCCATCCCATCAAGTATTTTTTTGAACCTATATCGGTGTCTCTTAATTACATTGATCAAAAGTTTGATTTTCAATCATACTATATGGTTGGTCTATCCGGTGGAGGATGGGTAACGGTTGTATATCCAGCAATTGACCCACGAATAACCCAAAGCTATTCGGTCGCCGGATCTTTTCCAATATGGCTACGTGCGGCATCAGCAAATTTTGGTGATTACGAACAAACAATTCCAGAATTTTACAGGATTGCTAACTATGAAGAGTTGTACATTATGAACTCGTTTGGTGATGATAGGAGGCTCGTCTTATTCTATAACACATTTGATCCCTGCTGTTTCTCTGGAACCCTATATGAGGAATTCCCCTTTGGCGACTCAATTGAATCAAAATTGAATGAACTTGGAAAAGGTGAGTTTGTGATATTACTAGATGATACTCACAACGAGCATAAAATCTCAGATTGGACAATGAACAAAATACTTGAATTAATGGAAGACTCATCCACATAACTGCTCATGAGTCTCAGAAATTTTTGTAAAAAAATCTATTTTACTCTGTATAAAAGAGGCTTGCATGGTCTGACTGCCCCCCTCAGGGTTTTGCCCGACTTTATCGTAATAGGAGTCGGCCGAGGCGGGACAACGTCTCTGTATCATTATCTATCCCAACATCCCTGCATTGCCAGGGCAGCCTATGATGAGCTGGGATTCTTTGACACAAACTATGAGCTGGGAATAAACTGGTACCGGTCGCTCTTTCCCACCAAACTATATGCTAGGTATGTCAGGTGGCGGAGAAAGCACTTCATGACGTTTGATGTCACACCGTCCTACATAAGACGACCATGGGTGATCGAGCGAATCATCAAAGTTGTCCCTAACGTAAAACTAATTGTTGTTCTTCGAAACCCAGTTGATAGAACTTATTCCCACTACAACATGGGCGTCAATGAAGGCCAAGAGCGAGCCACGTTTGAACATGCCATTCAAACTGATATGGAACAACTAGGGAAAAATACACTACAAGGAAACGACTACTTCCGCGTTTCAGCAGAAAAATCATATCTTGCTAGGGGTTTCTACGCAGAACAACTCAAAATATGGCTACAAATCTTTTCAAGACAACGGATTCTTATTGTTTCATCCGAAGAACTCGCTACAAATACACAACAAACGTTAAACCAAATATTCGAGTTTCTTGGACTGCCAAAATCTCAGATAATGGACCTGAGAAAACAGCGTATTGGACGATATACGCCGATGACTCCGAAAACTAGGAGCATGTTGGTCAAGTTCTTTGAGCCTTATAATAAACAGCTCTATGATTTATTGGGGCGCAAGTTTGACTGGGACAAATAACTTTCCAACCTCTACACGTGGTGCTCACTTTATGTATTGGCTAACGCGCTTCTCTTCATCACTAAAAAGCACGCCGATTGTGCGTAACAACATGACTTTATTTTTTGAGCAAAAATCAACAAGTTTGTTAGTATAATTTTTAAATTCAGAGGGATGCTGTCCCTGTTTTATTAGTGCAGAATAAAGATCATCGTGGTCTAGCATGACTACTTTTTCCTCTCCGAGCGATTCTGTAATCTCTTTTATGTTGGAAACACCTTCGGGGCTTTCTATCTTGGGAACTAATGTTATATCTTTTGGTATCAATCTTAGGTATTCCTCTAAATCGTTTTTTGAATTTACATTGGAAATTGCGAAATATTTGATGTTTTTATGCGCTGACAAAATTGGTATCAGATCTGTAACCGAATAATTATTCGCTGGCGGTTTTGTTCTATTTATCGGCAGATCAAGAAATATTGAATGTGTAGTATGTTTTTCTAAAATGCCATTAAGTTCATCTAAACTGTTCACCCATGCTAAGTTAATTCGAAAAGTTGCATTAGGTGGTATGGGTATACCGTAATTACTCAAATTTTGTGAAACTATCAACATAAACTCTTCAACGCTGAACACTATCGAACATTATTTAAACATGTCCGAAAACTATGTTAATAAAATACGAAATAAAAACACATGAAATGCATATCGTGTAATAATTCTGAATTAAAGAAATATTCAGACACTTCTTATCTGAATCTTCCAATTTATTGTTGCAAAAAATGTGGACTATGTGTAACAGGTGAATCGGAAGATGTAGCAAGACAGGCGATATCAGAAATATATACGGGTAAATACTGGGATGAAAGAAACTCTGAAATATCTATACAAACGGACTACTCGGATGTAGATTCTCAGGGGAAAAAACGTAACTGGCTATCTCAAATTTCTTATTGCAGTAATTTTTTGAAAGATAAAAAAACTATCTTGGAAATAGGGGCAGGTGCTGGACAGGCATCTTATTGGTTTGAAAAATCTGGTTTCATTGTAACAGGTATTGAGCCTGACAAAAGAAACTCCCAACTAATCAACCAGAAGCTAAAACATGGTAAATGCATCTCAAGCTTTATAGAAGATTTGGATATGACAGAGAAATTTGATATAATCTGGATGTCTCACGTACTGGAACATCTGATTAGGCCAGACATTTTCTTACAGAAAATCAACAATAATCTAAATCCATCCGGGATATTCTTTATTGAAGTTCCTAATTGTGAGAATCAATCATTGTTAAAATCCACAATTCTGACACAGCCTCACACATATCATTTTTCTCAAAAATCACTTGCGAACATTTGTCAAAACGCAGGATTTAGAATTCTTGCCAGTGATTATTTCAGGCCTGCATCATATATCGAGGGTGGAATAAACAAATTTGTGATAAAATGTAGCCGAGTTCTCAAGTTTAACCCCTATCCTTATTATCCGAGAATAAAAACCGATGCTAAGCACGGCAGGGATCTGAGAATAATACTTTCTCTTGCCTAAAACTTCATTAATATTGATCATAAGGATAAGCCCGGCAATTATCAGACGATCATGACTAATGAAAAGATTCGTGTCGCATTTATCTATAAACGCAATTATGTGTTTCTAACTGGTAATCATTTTGATAACACCACCTATTATTTTTTTATGAATGCACTCCAACGAAATAAGGAATTAGACGTAACGTACTTTCCATCTGATAACAAATTTGATGCGAGCCAACTAAAGGACAAATTTGACATAATTTTATTGCCAAATAACAACACCGACGGTACACCCGACGAACTAACGGGGATACGAAACCTAAAAACCCCTGTTATCTCAAGAACTGGTGATCCTCATTACGCAAAAAAATACAATCAATTCCAATTTCATGAAAAATACAAAATTGATTATTATTTCAACTTGCAACCCACAAGCTATTTTTATCAATTCTATCCCAAACACTTTAAATTTAAACAGATATTGTTTGGCCTAGAACCGTCATTATATCAACACGTCAAACCATTTAAAGATCGGATAAAAAATCGCATTTTAAATTCGGGTAATGTTGGTAGACCGACCCTCAAATCAAAAATTGCCAACATGATATTACATAGAAAAACATCCGCATGGCATTTTTACAAACTCCGAACAAAATGTAACTATTTACCCTACGTTGATCACACTGGTATGAAAGGAAACAAATACATCAACGAAGATTACCCTTCTTATCTTTCTCAGTATAGGGCATCGATCGCTGCTGGAACATACTTTCCGGTTATCAAATACTTTGAAATCCCAGCTGCTGGATGTCTTACATTTATGGAGGTAACGAAAAAAAATGACGCAGCTAGATTAGGCTATCAAGACAACAAAACTGCCGTTTTCATAAATGTCGATAATTACAAAGATAGATTTGAAGAATTTCTAAATGATCCAGATAATGAAAAATGGGAAAATATAGCGAATGCGGGCAAAAAATACACCTTAGAAGAGGTCAACAATGACCGTGGTGTTGATGAGCTAGTCAGACTCATGAAACAACTACTTGGTTAGTCCAAGGTAGTCGATGAATTCACTAATTCCTTCATCTATTGATCTTGGACTGATCCCCAAAATACTATCTGCTAGCCTGATATCTGCTCTCAAATTCTCTACGTAATTGATTTTTTTATCTACGTATTGTGTTTTTACCTGCATGTTCATAATACTTTCAATAATCTCAATTAATCTGTTGAAGGTTGTCGATGTGCCTGTCCCAACGTTCAAGATTCCTGTATAGTCCACTTCCATGGATTTTATGATTGAATCAACCGTATCATCAATGTAAATGAAGTCTCTTGTTTGTGTTCCATCTCCGAATATCACTGGCTCTTTTTTGTTTTTTATATCGTTCAAAAAAATGTAAACCATACTTGCAAAATCTGCTTTGTTCTCTTCACCCGGACCATATGTTGCAAAGATCCGTAAACCTGTACTTTTAACTGAACTATGGTATGCTGAAGCTAGACTCTCGCATGTAAGTTTTGCCGCCCCATACATGTTTCTAGGTTGCGGGTATACATCTTCGGTATGCGGCATTTTATTACCAGCATAAATGCTTGCAGTTGATGGGTAGATTAATTTACGTATCTGATTGTTTTTTGCAAATTCTAAGATGTTGTACATGCTCTTAGTTGTAGCCTCAAAACACCCGTATGGGTCTTTGTTAAACAGAACTATTGAGGCTGGAGATCCAAAATGCAATATGTAATCCAGCTCTTTTGGTATCTCATCAAGTGTTTTTTTATTAGCTATATCACCCTCGATAAAATGGATATCTCTACCAATATCCTGAATTCTTGTAAAATTTCCCGGCTTGTCAATACCTGTTAATCGGTTGTACTCAAGAAGTCTTTTTGCCACGCTGTGTCCGAGGAAACCGCAAATGCCAGTTATTAGGATATTCTTATCTTTGATCATGAGAACTGTTTTTTACCCTCTCTAATATCTCTAAGACGCGCTTTGCAACCGTCCCGTTTGGTGATGGCTCCATAATGTTCTTCTTATGCGTGACGGATTCTATGAAAAATTCGAGCTCATCTCTAATGGTGTTGTTAGGCTGATTTTCTATATTGGTTATCTCTCTTGAATCGTTGTCTACAATACTAACTTTTTGCCCTACACAATCAACTTCCAAACTCTTTTTTGAACCAATTATGCGAAGAGTTCTTTCCCGCATGGGATCCAGCCAACTTAATTCCACATTCACCAGAATCCTGCCTTCACTGAAAGGACTAGTAAGACTGTAGTTTATGGTTGCATATTCTGCGTTTTTCTGCCTAAATCCCCTTGTACTGCAAAATATGTTGGAGGCTATACCCTCAAAAATATTGTCAATAATATCTATCGGATGGACACCCAAATCAAATAATATTTCCCTGTCTTGAAAAACTGGCTCTAGAGTAAGCCATCTCAAACTTACAGTATAGACTTTACCAATCTCATTATTCCTAATTATCTGCTTGGCCTTATCTATCGCATTGTTAAATCTGAAGATGTGCCCTACCAACAAATTCAACTTTTTTTCGTCTGCAAGCTGGATGATTGCTTTAGCATCTTCAGTATTCATGGCCATTGGTTTTTCTACAAGGATGTTTTTTCCGGCATTTAGTGCTTCCACAGCTAGTTCATAATGAGTGTGGTTGGGAGTACATATGCTAACAATTTTGATCTCCTCGTTGTCTAGTATCTCATGGTAATCATTCACTGGTTTTGCACCAAATTTGGTTTTACAAAACTCTAGTTTTTTCTCATCCATATCAGAGACAAACACGTCGTGCAGCAAACTACTGTACTCATCAACATGCTTCTTACCCCAGTATCCGACCCCTATCACCCCAACTTTCATACAATCCCGCTCAATTATTCATATATAATAACGTCGTCCGACATCCATTCTGACAAAATACAGTTTGAATAACGTAACTGTACACATACTCAATGTTAATAATATCATAATTGCCACTTGATTCATAATGGAATCACATATTGGGGTAGGACTTGGAAAATACATAGAAAAAGAATTAGATGCTGCAAGGGAATACATCTGGATATCTACTCCTGCGGTCTCATTAAGTCTTGGTAAAAAGGTCTTTGAAATGTTGGATAGGGGAATCAAAATTCGAATCCTCACAAGCAACAGTGGCGCGCAAGACTCTGATTTGACCAATTACCTTGCAAGAGAGATGATGAAGCCAAAACAGGATGACAAAGACTGGGTTCCACCTCAATTGGACTATAAAATCGCAAGTACAAAGGAAATAGCTTTGATCCACGCAAAGCTTTACGTCGTAGATGGTAAATGCGCAATAATTGGTTCGGCTAACTTGACCGAAAACAGCTTCTGGAACTACGCTGAATACATCTGGATATTAAGAGAGCAGGATCACATAAAACAGGTAATGGAAGACTATGAAAAGCTGTGGAGCTCCTGTCATGATTCTCAAATAGATGCGCCTGGAACTAAAAAAGACGTTAAAGATATGATTAAGAAAATACGCAGAAAGCTTTAGAATTATCTATCCCACTCGAACCTGCGACCCAACAAAGCGTATAACTTCTCATTATGTGGTCTAAAATAGTCTATCAGTTTACTTCGTGTCTGTGGGTCCATTGGAGGATAGTCCGCCTTGTTCATTTTTGCCAGATCATTTATTTTGCATTTGGGCAATTCTAAAAAGTCAAAAATCGTAGTTAGAGTGTCATTTTCTTTTTCTTCCAAATCTTCAGAGGATATTATAAAAATTTGGTCTTTTGAAAACAGCTTAAACCATATGGCAATCTGCTCTGCGTAAAATCCTCTTGCGATGTAAGAATAAGCAACAATTTGTTCAAAATACTTCTTGTCTTTCGGCAAATCCCCGTATTCATGAATCTTATTTACTTCGAACTTTATTGCTTCTTCAAAAGATCGCTTTTCATCCTTGTTTCTCACTCCCAGATTATAGTTAGAATATGCTCTATCCACAGGATTCCTGAGTACCACTATAATTTTCACATGTGGTAGTGTGTCGCGAATTCTTTCCGCCGCATCAGGATTGTATATGTAAAACGGTGTGACATCAAACGTCATGAAGTGCTTTCTCCGCCACCTGACATATCTAGCATATAGTTTGGTGGGAAAGAGCGACCGGTACCAGTTTATTCCCAGCTCATAGTTTGTGTCAAAGAATCCCAGCTCATCGTAGGCTGCCCTGGCAATGCAGGGATGTTGGGATAGATAATGATACAGAGACGTTGTCCCGCCTCTAACGACCCCTATTACGATAAAGTCGGGCAAAACCCTGAGGGGGGCAGTCAGACCGTATATGTGGCGTCTTATTATCAGGTAATTAATTTTCTGATAGACCCTACGTAGCGTCTTGTGCCTGTTAAACCTAAACGCAGTTTTTGCTTTTTCCGACATGTGCCACAATTTACCTTAGATCGTCATTATTATCTTCGAACAAATCATAGTCAATCCTGTATATCTTCACATGATATTTCAAGTTATGATCAGCTGAATCGTACTCTTTTATCAGGTATGGATATTTGCTATCGTCATAAAACACGGCACTCAGATATGCCGGCCTTGCATCACTTCCATCCACTACGATGTGGGTGGGATGAATTTTCGAGTCTGCAATAAAGTGCTCTAGCGAATTAAATCCACTGCTTGGTATTCTGATCACCTCGAACTCTGGAACAGATGAAATGGCGGGCCACTTTTTCACCACCTGTGCAGTTGTAATGTAATTCCCGTCTATGGGATCCATGTTTATCACTTTCGGCGTTTTTACAATATGCTCAGATATCAGGTATGCTTCCTTTCTATGTTCATAATCTATCTTTTGAACCTCAAGGAACCCAATCGAGCCAAATAACGTGCTAGTCAAAACCACGATTGCAATTATGCCGAACCTGTCAAACTTTGCATCTAATCTTTTTACTGCATATATTGAAATCAAGTACAGTGCAGGCAATATGATAAACAGATAGCGAACCTCCTGGATTCCACGCATGTACGCATAAAGTGCGGGAAGCAGCATTGCTATACCGCTCACCATAATCGTCATTACTTTATAGTCAAAAGCGCCCAGTCCTCTATTTTTAATGAGAAAATAAAATCCCAGTCCGATCAAGATTATGAGGTTGGGAATTAACAGCAAACCGACAAACTTTCCTAATGCGGGAGGGCCCTTGGAAACAAAATGCAACAATTTGCTTTCTCCCTCCTCAATCTCTATCGGATCGTCATAATCGGGGGTATCCCCTATTACAACTTCCGATATGTAACTTGGGCCTGCAAACAGGTGGCTTGTTAGTCCGTCATGCCCGGTGGTCTCTATTCTTATGTGTGCCATCGGGATTAGCACTATGGCAAAAAGCAGCATGGCTATCAAATATCTTGATAAAACCTTCTTTTCTCTTCTAAACCTAATAAAAAATACCGCTGACAAAGGTATGACCAAAATCAGTCCCTCATACCTTACAAGTGCAAACAAAGCGCACGTAACGAATGATGCGTAAACAAATTTGTAACCTCGTCCAAGGAACAGGAAAAGAGTCACAACTCCCAATAAAAGATAGAGCGATTCGGTAACCCCAAGCAATGAATTAGTAATCAGCCTTGGTTCAAATGCAAACAATGCAGCTCCAAGAAGCGCGTATCTATCGGCAAAGAATCTTCTGCATAACAGGTAGATCGGAATTATTGTTGCAAGCGAAAGAGCTACAGACACATAACGCTGCAGTTCCATGTAGCCAAGAAAGCTTGGCGAATGAACAAAATAAAAAAACATTGATAAAAACGTGGGCCACCCGTTATTTGGAAAGTCATACCCTGACGGAAATTGACCTATCTGACTCATTTTAGCAGCATAGGAAAAATATTCCAATGCATCCAAGCCAAGTGGAACACCATAGGGAAAATAATACAGCCTCAGTAAGAGTGAGACCGCCATGATTACTCCAAGGAACAAAATCGGATTGAGCAAAGGGGTTTTTGATTTTGTGGACGAGTCTAAACCGTTATTGCCATTTGACATGTTGATCACTTTCCATCAAGTCGACGAGATCAGGCGCGTTGATACATGTTTAAACATTAAGCCATTTTTTCCAGTCATAATCTGCAAATACGACGTTTTCCATCTCACCATCATTGGGACGCCAAGCCAAATCCGCTAGCGCCAAAACCCTTGATGTTGATTTTGACAGGTTGATGTGGGCGGAGGGAATGCCCTTTGGGACAAAAACCATGACCGGCTCATCCTCACTAGAAGTTATCTCGTGATACTGGCCGTCCTCATCTTTAATTACAAATGCCACCTTGCCGTGAATGCAAACAAAGTAGCTGTTGCGCTTTGTGTGCAAATGCGGCCCTTTTGTTTCCCCGGCGCTTACGGAACTAACGTAGACCATTTTGGGGTGGCATTCTATTATGCTGTCCCAATCTCTCCATACTACAGTCAGTGAGCCATTAACGTGTTGATCAACGGTGCTCTTTGTTTGGTGCTTTTCCAGCTTTATCAGAAACCTTTGTTCGTCCAATAAGGGAGAAAACAGTGCATCCGTCAATAAGAGTTTGGATTCAAAAATACTTAGTCGTGGTTTAATTCGGATTGAATCCTAGCCAAGATTTTATTAGGAAAGAAAAATGCCTTGTGTGTGATGAGGATATTGGTAACCGGCGGATTGGGGTTCATTGGAAGCAACTTCATCCTACAGCTTCTAAAGAGTCAGCAGGACATTCATGTGACAAATATAGACGCTCAGCTATACGGCTCAAATCACAAAAACCTAAGGGACGTAGAAAATTCTGATAACTATAGATTTGTGTCTGGAAACATAAATGATCATAGTATGATGCAAAAATTAATCTCCGATTCCGATGTCGTGGTTAATTTTGCAGCGGAATCATTTGTAGATCGGAGCATCTCTAATGCGGAGCCGTTTCTGGCGTCAAACGTGCAAGGTGTATTTACAATTCTTGAGATAATAAAAAGCCAGAAGAAGAGATTGATCCACGTCTCAACAGACGAGGTGTATGGAACAATCGACTCTGGCAGCGCAGTTGAAAATTCTCGATTCAACCCCTCAAGTCCGTACGCGGCAACAAAGGCCTGTGCAGAGCTTCTTGTCAACTCGTATGTGATAACATATGGGTGCGATTGTGTAATAACGCGGTGCACAAATAACTACGGACCACGGCAATTCCCGGAGAAGCTCATCCCAAAAACAATCCTTTTGGCTACTCAAAATAAAAAAATTCCCGTATATGGCACCGGTAAAAACGTTCGAGACTGGCTTTTCGTAGATGATCACTGTAGCGCAATCTTGAGGGTTTTGCTGGATGGAAGGACGGGAGAGTCGTATAACATCTCGGCAAATAACGAAATTGACAATCTTACGTTGATCAAAAGAATTCTTTCACTGATGGATAAGAGCGAAGATCTCATAGAATTTGTGGAAGACAGGCCCGGTCACGACACACGATACAGCATGAGCTCATCCAAGATAAGGCATGAGCTGAGCTGGTCGGAAAAAACCGGCTTTGATGAGGGACTGAGATCCACCATAGGCTGGTATCTTTCCCAAAAGGACTGGTGGGAGGACATGCCTAATTCGGCCTTGGGATCCACTCCATGGAAAAATTAGGTTTTATAATATTAAAAGAGGCAAAAGCAGCATGAAGGGAATAATCTTACACGGAGGTCATGGAACAAGGCTTAGACCTCTTACTCACACGGGCCCAAAGCAGCTGCTTCCTATTGCAAACAAGCCAATGTCCGAATACTGCGTTGCCTCTATCAGGGATGCTGGAATAAAAGAGATCGCCATAATAGTAGGCGGCGTCGGCTCAAACAAGGTCAAAGAGTATTATGGTGATGGAAAAAGATTCGGAGTTGATATATCCTACATAGAGCAAGATGAGCCAAAAGGCATAGCTCATGCAATAAGACTGTGCAAAGATTTTGTTGGCAATGACAAATTCCTCGTATTTCTCGGCGATAACATCATACAAAGATCTGTTTTAGATTACGCTCAAGGCTTTGAAAATTCTGATTCATCAGCTTCCATATTGTTATGCGAGGTGGATAATCCCAGCAGATTTGGAATCGCGGATGTAAGGGATGGAAAAATTCTCAAAATAATGGAAAAGCCCGCAAACCCTCCGACAAATCTGGCTGTAACTGGAATCTATTTTCTGACTCCGGCAATCTTCGATATAATAGATAGGCTAAAGCCGTCCTGGCGAAATGAATTAGAAATAACCGACGCACTGGAAATGCTCTTGCAGGAAAATCACAAGATCACGTATTATATGATAACCGATTATTGGAAGGATACCGGAACACCTGAGGACATAATACATGCAAACGGAACAATTCTCGATAGGATGGAGCCGTATTTTTATGGCGAAAAAGACGACAGTGTGACAATACGCGGCGACGTCATGGTCGGCGAGGGAACGAAAATAAAAAACAACTCCATAATTAGCGGCCCTGTTATAATAGGAAAAAACTGCGTCATAGATTCTGCCCGTATAGGGCCAAATACCAGCGTAGGTGACGACTCTGTGCTTTCACAGTGTGAGATATCGGATTCCATAGTGATGGCAAACTGCAACATCGATTCCAACATAAGCATACGAAATAGCATCATAGCGTTTAATTCTGCTATTGTGTCAAATCCGGATAATCCAAATAAAACATTCCTTCTTGGGGAAGGAACAAAGATAATCCTGTAATCATCCAATATTGATAATGAGGCACTGTGAGCCCGTTAGTTCTATTACCGGGATTTTTTTGTTCTTAAAAAATTCATCAAACGCACTTTTTACTCCATTAGTGTGGTAGTCGTGGGTAAGAATTATCCCGCCTTGTACAAGTCTGGGATAAAAAAACTCTAGGCAGTCAATCGTGCTCTGGTAAAGGTCTACATCCAGATGCACGAATGAAAATTTTGCGTTTCTGACAGGCTCGGCAGTATCTGGGAACAAGCCTTTATGTACGAAGACATTTCTATATTTTGACAGATACTTTCTCACTTTTTCCTCATCAGTGTTGTTAAAACCCCCGTCCTCCCAGTATTTTGCCCCGAAGTGGGTGTCTTTCTCGGAAACCTTTGGCAATCCCGTGAATGTGTCAAATAGGTGTAACCCTCTATCGGATTTTGCTTCGCAGATGATCTTCGCAGACCCACCTTGATATACGCCTACTTCTGCCATCTGCCCTTCCAATCGGCTCTGGGATTTCGCTATCGAGTATACGACAAATGCCTCATAGGGATAAAACGCAAAATCCACTTCGTTTTTTACTGTTTTTAGCAGGTTTACCACCACTGCATCTTTATAAAATGACAAAAGCCTAAACTGGACGGTAGTTGCTAAATAACTGAGTGTTCTGCTCACCATTTTTGATTTGTAAACGGCCTTGCGCAAACTATTACTCATTAAGGTAATGCAGGCTATATTGATAATTAATATTATGACCAAAAAACTTTCATCTATTCTTCATAAATCGGGAGCATGATCAAAACTAATTATGAGTCGCAGTGACAAGGATCCTACAGTCAGTATAATAATACTCAACTACAATGCAGGAGATCTACTGACAGATTGCGTCGATTCCATCCTTCATACAAATTATCCCAACTATGAGGTAATTGTTGTAGATAATGCTTCAAAAGATGACAGCCACCAAAAATGCAAAGAGAAATTTCCCTCCGTCACCCTGATCGAAAATAGTGAGAACCTCGGTTATTGTGAAGGAAATAACGTCGGTATCAGAAACGCCAAAGGCGATTTTGTTGTCATACTAAATCCAGATACTCTGGTTGACCCCGACTGGCTAAGGGAGCTAATTGCAGCGTACAGAAAATATGGGGATGGGCTATACCAACCAAAATTCCTTACAACAACTGACCATCGGATTCTGATGAGCACAGGTAACATGATACAACTATTCGGGTTTGGCTATTCGCGGGGCAAGGGTCAGGTAGACACAGGTTTTTTTGATAAAATTGAACAAATCGGATACGCATCTGGGACCTGCCTTTTTACCTCAAATGAGATAATTACCAGCCTTGGCCAATTTGACTCGTTTCTGTTCGCTTATCACGACGATTTGGATCTTGGCTGGCGGGCATTGCTACAGGGAATAAAATCCTATTACGTTCCCACATCAATAGTGTATCATCCGCCTGAGGGTTTTAGTTTCAAGTGGAGTCCGTTCAAGTTTTACCTCTTGGAAAGAAACCGTTTGTATTGTATCCTGACCCACTATTCCAGACTCACGCAGCTCAAAATGCTGCCCGCTCTTTTCCTAGTAGAAATAGCTGTTTTCATTTTTTATATGCAAAAGGGTTTTTTGAGGCTAAAAATCAAAGCCGGTCTTGACATAATGAGGAATCACAAAAGAATTATGAAGAGATATTCTGAGATACAGCAAGATAGAAAGCTAAATGACAAACAAACCATCCGAGTATTCAGCGACGAGATATCGGTTCCAAAAGAAGTGGCAAACAAAAAAAGTAACCTGATATTTAATAATTTTATACGCGACTTGAGTAAAGTTACCAGAAAAGTAATCTAAATCATTTCGGCAATAACTACCGCGACAGCAACCCCTTCCTCGTGACTGAGAGAGACAAGAAGCTTCCACTTTTTTCCTCTCACGGAAACGATCGGCTTTGAATTATGGTGGCCAGTTTTAATATCTAGCAAGCCGATCTTGGCCGGCAGGGCCTTCTTTACAGCCTCCTTTACAGCAAATTTGCCAGCAAAATGCCGATATGGTTCGTTGAATTTCAAGCAATAATTAATTTCAGATGAGCTGAAAATTTTTTCATAGAATTTTTTGTGTGATTCGTACGGGCGCTTCTTAAATCGCTTTATGCTTACTATGTCTATTCCAACACCCATGTCAGTGGGCTTCATGATGATTCTTTCTTGGCATTTAACAATAAACTTTTGTAATTTATGGTAATTTCTCTTCTGCCAGCTCGATGATGTTGCATTTTGTATCTTTCATATTCAAAAAGACAAACGCAATTAATCTACCTTCAAAACCTTTTACAGGCTCTACAATCACCCGCGCTCCGTTTCTTCTGAACTCTTCGACCTCCTTATGAATGTCCTTTACCTCAAAGCAAAGGTGGTGAAACCCACCGCCTTCTTTGTTCAGAAAGCTGGAGACCGGGGAGTTTTCCTCAGCGGGTTCTATCAGCTCCACATATGACTGACCTACCTTCAAAAAACAAACGTTTACTCTTTGTGAACCAATCAATGTCGGTACGCTGGTGGTCTCAAATTTCAGATACTTTGTTAACTCTCCTAGCGAGTTTTGTATGCTTGCAGTCACTATTCCTATGTGGTGCAGCTTTAGATTTTCTATGGTCATACAGCCCCGTGTCTTTTTAGTAAATTCCTAAGATCTGAGACCTTCTTGACTTCTATGGTCTCGTCCAGGTTGAATCTGACATTAAACGCCGATTCGATCTCATCGAGCAAAACGTACACATTAAACGAGTCCCATGCTTCCATATCCTCCTGTCCGGAATCTTCTGTAATTTGTGAGATTGGAATGTTCAACACTCTTGAAACTATCTCGTAAATCTTGTCGGTCATTGGTCTATGCTCAGCTTTAGGTGTGTTGGAATCTTTATAGCATTGGATAGACTGTAACTCCAATGGCCGCTCTCTTTGCTAAATCCATAGTCTGATAAGAAATTCTCGCAAGGTTGATTCCTCTTAGTTGGCATAAACTCCCCTTTGACTGTCTGGACTCCGCTTTCTTTTGCCTTTTGCAGTATGTATCCCAATACACCATCCTCGATTTTCCTGCCCATAATTCTGCAGCTAAGCAAAAATGTGTCTATGAGCCATTCTGTCTTGCTTTCTTTTTTTACAATAAAGACGCCTGTTATTCCGTTATTGCCAAATTTGTCTTCGACTTGGGCACACCCGACCCAGTAATCGCTTTGGTTTGCAAGCTTTCGTATGTCTTCTTCTTGGTAGCGCTTGGTGGTCAAATTAAACTGGTTTGTCTTTAGCGTCAGTTGAGAAATTCGTGGAATTGTAAAGTCATTTGCGCTTTTTATGGTGAGTCTGATGTCAAGCTGATCAAGAAACTCCCCCAAATCTGTAGCTGATCTCTCAAATTCCTTTCTCTGCCTGTCTTGCAGGTACATTCTGCCGCGACCGATGTCTTCTTCTGTGATCTTCAAAAGATCAAAGTCGTTCATGTCCATAAGAGTCTCTGCATATTGTGATGCGTCATCTGGAATCTCAACGGTCAAAATCTGAGGCAAATTGATACGCACAAACTCGCGGTTAACGGGATCATCGTCAATGAAAACCAGGCTGTCCATGCCTATGTTCAATTCGCTTGCAATTTCTTTCATGTTAAGCACCTTATCGTCCCAGTTTATCCGCATCGAGGCAAAATGTTCCTCTCTGAGCACCATGTCTGGATGCTCTTTTATCACACGAATGGCCTCATCGTAGTTGTTCTTGCTGTTTATTGCAAGAATTATTCCCCTCTTGTGTAATCCCAACAATACGTTTTGAAATTCTGTAAATGCCCTCCCGCTTGGGTTGGACCCTAATTTTATGCCCTCAAATCCGTCTTCGCCAACTATGCCCCCCCACAACGTGTTATCCAGATCTAACACAATGCACTTCCTGCTTAACCCCAAAGCAGCTTTGATGTAGCCCATCCAATCGTGCATTAAATGTGGTATGTAATCAAAAGAAACTTTGATGTCGCCGATAAAATACTGACGAAAATCAAAGATATTTCGCTCACCGTATTTTCTCACAAAGCCATCAAAGTCGTAAACGTAAACCGATTCTTCCGTCTTTGCTAGTGAGTTTAACATGGAGTTAAACTCTAAAACCATCTCTCTTAACCCATAGCTTGTCTTGGTTTCATAGATACCATACGGAGAATAACTCGGTACCTGAAGATTGGAAATTACTAGCTTTGAATCTGTTTTTTTCACAAAAGTCTTTACCAGACGGGAAACTTCGCCAGCTTTTTTTTCTATGATCTGTTTTCTCTCTGTTTCTGATATTGTGTAGGGGGAGTGATAGGTTGTTCCCAGCACGCTTCGTACGTCTATTATCAAGAATGTTATGTCTGGCTGGAATCTGTATAGGCCGCTGTCGTCATTTAAAATCTCCTGGTTGTATTGATTATAACCCGAAACGTACGAACTGCATCCTGTCCCAATTTCTGAACACTTTACCCTTAGGGTCTCCTCCATCCCGTTAAGCGTAAAGGATCCGAGCAATGCGACCCGTATCTTTTTTTCCTGTTTTTCAATATTCAGAGATTTTGATTTGTTGATATAATGTGATAGCTTTTGTTCCCGTAACACAACTATCTTCAAGGTGTTCTGAGGATAAATATTTCGAATAAATGCTATAATAAATCGTTAAATGAATCAAATTTTTTCTACCCAAAAGTTATAGCATTGTTCTTTGATCTTTCTTCGTTACATATGGAAGAAGATGCGTTCTCGTTGAATGAAAAGGAGCTTATGGATTATTATGGTTACGTGGGCAGTATTGGAAAATTACAACTGAGGGCAAAGATACTGCGCTCATGGGTACTGCATTCGCTGGCTTATTCGTCTCCACATTCAGGATTTGCGGTACAAATGCAAAAGGCAAGGGGAGTAAAAATCGGGACAAATTGCCATTTTTGCCCTTATGTGCAAATCGACCTCGTTTATCCACAGCTCGTAAACATTGGTAATAATGTCACTGTGGGAACGAACGTGATGATCTTTGCTCACATGAATCCAACTGCCAATCTGTTTTTCAAAAATGGTGCATATCCGCGAAAGGTAGAACCGGTGACAATTAAAGACGGCGCAGTTCTAACTCCGGGGTCCATCATAATGGCAGGTGTGACCGTGGGGGAAAATTCCATTGTCTCCCCTGGCAGCGTTGTTACACAGGACGTTCCCGATTATTGTGTGGTGGTTGGAAATCCGGCGCGTGTGGTAAAGAAGATTGACAGCTGAATCGGATATGTGACGTATGTTGCATGATGGTACTACGAATATCTTGGGAATAGATTTTGAAGAATGGTTTCACCCACAAATAGTTCAAAAATACCTGGGTTCAAAAAAAAGAGATCTATCGGTGGTTAACGGACTAGACAAGATTCTCGATCTATTGAGATCATACGAGACGACAGCAACCTTCTTTGTTGTTGGCGAATTATTGGAGTGCAGGCCGGAGATCCTTGATAAAATAATTAGCAATGGGCATGAGATAGGATTCCATACGATGCATCACACAAGGCTTGATGATCCCGGTTTTGAGGAAAGTTTTGCAAAAGAGCTAACCGATTTTGCGGAACTCACAAGCAACCACTCAAGGGGTTTTCGGGCACCTACATTTTCCTTGAATCAGAAAAGTTCCTGGGCAATCGATGTGTTGTCCGAACACCAATATCTGTATGACAGCAGCGTGATGCCTGTTAAAACAAGCATGTATGGCATATCTGGTGCAGAAACAAGGCCGTACAGGATTTCCTCGTCATCGCTGGGCAAAAACGATCCCAGTGGAAAAATACTGGAATTTCCGCTTCTCACCACCAGGATTTTTGGCAGACAAATACCGGCTGCAGGCGGATTTTACCTGCGTACCCTGCCGATGGGTATTATCACAAATGCGATCAAAAATTACCAACGGGCCGGAATTCCTGCCACGTTTTATATCCATTCTTGGGAGCTTACTCCGGAACTTATGCCAAAAATACCGATGTCGTTTAAGGATAGCTTCATAACATTTCACAATATCGGAAAAGCTTTTTCGAATATGGAAAAGCTCCTACAGAATTTTACTTTCACATCCTTTGACCGATATATCCGCAAGGCCGGACTAGTTTAACCCGTTGTTAATCCGTCACCTCTGCATGAAAACAAACCCCATGCTGGTACTAGGACATACCCAGTATGTTGCTCACAGTTTTAACCAATCCTCATAGGTTATACGTTCTGCTAGTATTCCATCTGTAGAATATATTTTTGCCAATTTGTTTTTCACATAAGAAAAAATGAGCTCTTTCCCATCCATAAAAACAGAGTACTCGTTAGTAAGATTAATCCCAGACAATAATATGCTTCTTGCATCCTTGTATGCCGCAATTGACACGGCTGTTAGCCCGCTATTTCCTACGGGAAACTTTCCTTGTATTATTTTGGGCAGATCGTTTTTCAAATAATCCGGGGAGAACCAGTAAACCTTTCCGCCGATCTCGATGATTTTTTTTACAACTTCCGGGTGGACAATCAATGATAATGCGTAATTTCCTCCGCGGCTGATGTTGTTCTGATAACTTTTCTTATGGTCCACTATCACATACAAGTCAGATTGAATGTCGGCTGACGGAGTGGAGAACCTGGGAGCAAAGTTTGGGTGCGAGTCGGTGGCTCTTCCACAAATCATGACCTTTTTGTAATCAAATCTTATGTCGTCAATAGTTTTATCAACTTGAGCCAGATTTATTTCGGAATTTTCCGCATAAAGGTTCTTATCCCAATAGCCATCTGGAATGATCCTGATGTCATTTTGCCATTTTATGTTTTCCGCATTTTTATCGGTACCATGTTGTGACAACAATTCCATCCGATTATTGGGTAAAAATGTCTTGTTCTCATAATTCACTACGGGATTATTCAAAGCCGTCTGTTGTTTCGCTGAACTGACAGAAAAATTGAACTAATTACTGATAAAACTTCGTGTTTCGGCAACTGTGCAAGTCAACAAAACCCTCAACATCACATACTATTCTGTCAGATTGAAGATTTTTAAAACAATCTTCATGGAATGAACCATAGTCATGAAAAAACTAATCATTATAGTACTTTTTGCCGTTTCCACAGTTATCGGCTCTCTTTTGTTTTCCACAATACGCGAGACAGACGCAGTGAATTTTCAAATCTTTGATTTGGCACAATATGATCCTGAACTCCGAGGATTCCATGGTACCATATATGATGATGGGTTTGTTTACTTTACTCCTGATCATAACGGGGAGCCGTTTGGCAAGTTTGTTCGTTATGACACAAACAAACCGTTTGATAACTTTGACTCTTGGCAGGTTTTTGACTCAGGTAGCATATCTGAAGATGCTGGGTACCTGGGTGGCGGCACGGACGGCAAATTTCTCTATTTTCCATCATATAATACTGACATAATACTGCGATACGACACGATGAAGGATTTTCAAGATGATGGTTCGTGGGAAAAACATCACATTGGAATGAAGTTTTGGGGCGAGTCTTCTTATGATGGGAACTATGTTTACTTTCTTCCAGAACATCATACGATGATTACTAGGTTTAATGTGACTGGTGATTTTACGAGTGAGGAATCGTGGGAGTCATGTGATTTGAAAAAAATCTCAGAATCCGCTGACTTTATGGCGTCAGCGTTTGACGGCAAATTTCTCTATCTACCGTCATCAGAAGGACGTTTCATTCTGAAGTATGATGCTGAAAAACAATTTTGTGATGTCGAATCGTGGGAAAAATTTGACGTTACGGAGATGGAGGCAAAAAAAGGATACTTTGATGCCAAATTCAATGGCCATCATGTATATTTTTCACCACATCGAAATGATGGAACGTCTCATGGCACAATTCTGAGATATGATACAACAGGCAACTTTACCGATCTTAATTCATGGACGTCGTTTAATCCCTCTCACCATGGAATGAATGGTGCCAAAGGTTATGGTACTATGACATTTGTTAACGACCATATCTTTTTTTCACCGTTGGTTAATTGGCGAGGCTACCACTCCAATATTCTAAGTTATGATACAAATTCTGATTTCAGTGATATAGGTTCGTGGAGTCTAATAAAAACTGCATCTTATGATGATGAGCTTAGGGGATACCCAACAAGTGCCTCGGATGGGTACCATGTCTATTTTTCGCCATATCACAACAATCTGGAAAAGCATGGAAAGATTCTGAAAATTCCTGCCTTTACTGAAAAATGAGATTTTAATTTGATACTGCTGAAACGTTATGTTTTGTCTATTTAACACGCTACAAGTTAAGCTAAATCTACCTACTGGCGGTTTTGATCTGTTTTATTCATGGTAACGTTGCTGTACACACGTTATCGATTTCTCGTTCTTCGATATGCCTCAGCCTTCTAGCGATTCAAAATAACTTAGCGTCTTTTTGAAGCCTTCGGGAATAGTAACAGTGGGTTTCCAGCCAAGCGATCTAATTTTGGAATTATCCACAACAAAATTCCCCACATCCACCTTTTTGGTGTACGGTGGAGCGCGGACATAACTTACTTTTGCGCCTGTTAATCGGTTCAACCACTTGCCTAGCTGGTAAAACCATACCTTCTTTCCGGATGAAATCCAGTACAAGTTGCCGGCCTTACCTTTTTTCATGATTATTTTTATGGCGGAGATCACATCGGAGATGTAGATCAGATCTCGATAAAACCGGCCTTCGTTGAAAATGGTTATCTCTTCTCCCTGGTGTGCCTTGTAAATCAGATAGTTGACTGCGTTTTTGTTTGGCACGTGTTGCTCCCTTGGCCCGAACGAGTTTGTTATGCGGAAAACAACTGTATCCAACCCATATACGTTATGATAGATCTTGCAATAATTTTCGCTTGCAAGCCGGTTTGTACCATAAATGGTAGTGGGCTCGCATGGGGTTTCCTCATTGACCGGAAGCTTCTTGGGCCTGCCAATCACTATGAAAGTGCTGCCAAGGATAAACCGGCAGCTAAGCTTTAACGCTTTTATCTTTTCTAACATGAACAACGTAGATGTCGCATTTGACTGGACATCCCTTATGGGATCTTCAAATGATTTTGAGTGGGATGTCTCCCCAGCTAAGTGGATTATGACATCCGGCTTGTTTCTCTCAATTGATCTTCCAAGTCTGGCAAAATCTGTGACATCCACCCTTTCAATCTTCACCTTTTTTAGAATGTGCTCTATGTTCTTTTTCTTGGCCAGACTTTTTGTTAATAATGTAACTTTGTGTCCGTCGCGTAACAGTTCGTCCGCAAGATGGCTACCGACAAATCCCAGTCCGCCAGTAATCAGAATCTTCATGATGTTTCGGAAACCGCGGTAAGTTAAAAGTCAATTCCTCAGAAACTCTATTAAAGACGTTTCTTAATTTCAATCAAATCAGATGAAATCAAACCTTTTCCGCAAAATCCTGATCTTGATCAAGGCAACCAAAGTATTAAAAAACTGGTATCTTTATCCTCTGGCCTATCTTAGATTGGCAAAGGGTGATCACATCATATTTGAAACAAGAACCGGCCTCAAAATAAAGATAAGATCCGATTCGACTGATTTTATGGCGTTCACGCACGTGTGGCTAATCGAAGAGTATTCTAACACTGGGTTTGATATATGTGACTCTGATGTTGTAATTGATGTCGGTGCGCATATCGGACTTTTTGCTCTGTTTGCGTCCCAATTCTGTAAAAACGGTAAAATCTATTGTTTTGAGCCGATCAAGGAAAATTACGACCTGTTGATATCTAATATCGCTATTAACAATATTGCAAACGTGTCTGCATTCAATCTGGCGGTAACCGAGAGGGCATTACCGGTGAAAATCTTCCTCAATGAGGATGAGGCAGGACACAGCATGTTTGATCAAAATTCAGACTTTGTTGAAGCTCAATCTACCACCATGAAAAAAATATTTGATGACAACGGCATCGTTAAATGCGATTTCATAAAGATGGACTGCGAGGGTGCCGAATACGAGATAATCCGGACTTTGCCTGAAGAATATTTTAAGAAAATACAAAAAATGATAATTGAATATCACATGGCAGAGAAAAAGCCAGAGCTACTGCAGGAACTCGTGTCGATATTGAGATCCCACTTATTCACTGTAAGACACAAAACTCTCTTCAAAGATATTGGATTTCTGTACGCAAAATCTGGCGCCTGATCCTTAAAGCGGCTTTTGCAGAACACCGAAGAGTGATTCCTTCTTATTCCCTATTATTATGGGCTTAAGGCTTAATGATGAACAAAACTGATGGAACGCACTGTTATCGCCTATGTCGTCAGACAGCAAAAATCCTCCTTTTCTAAGATGCGGCCAAGCCGTATTGAATTCAAAGGTCATGTTCTTGTACGTGTGCAGGCTGTCATGAAAGAAAACATCGATCTGTCCTATGCTGCCCAATGTTTCGGCTAGTTTTTTACAAGCTGGACCGAACACAAGTGTCCACCTGTCTTTTAGTTTGGCAGGTATTGCAGATCCTATTGCCTTTTCACTCTCCCATGGTTTGAAGACATGATCGATGGAATACAAGTGGCCTTTCTTGTTTTCATGCAAGGCTTGGAGTATGAACGAGCTGCTGTTTCCATATGCAACGCCAGTCTCGACTACAAATTGCGGCTTGTAGATTCTGCACAAAACATAAACAAACATTCCCGAAACATTGTCCAGAGAATATTCTGTTGGGTATGGTTTCTTTTTTGAGGGGAACTGTTCACCTTTTAATCCCTCAAAAAATGCGACTAATTGAGTTTGCAGATGCTGGGTTTCGTTTTTTATAACCTCTATTTTCTTATCATGCTCTGGAAAAAGAGACTTTATGGCATCTTCAAATCTGTCGTGCGTAGGAGTGTACTCGTGTTTGTAATTCGAATCCTCATTTACCTGCCTTGCTGTCTGTAATAGCTGCAGGCCGCGTTGGGGATGTAGTAAGGAGAATACCAACATTGTCATGTAAAATGAAAACCTGTTCATCAATAGGACTCTCTGACACGTATTTAGAAATGTGTCGAACTCTAGATTAAATAGTTCAGGCTGGGATAAACAACTTGTGAAAATTTCACTTACGTGTCCCGCATCGTTGCCCGCAAGCCAGTTTGGGGGGATAATGTTTTTGTGTGTGCATATTGCAAAAAACCTCTCAGAGCAGGGCCACGATGTTACGATTCACACGACGGATCTGGATTTTGCCAATAACGCAAAAACATTCAATTCAAAACTGCCTAGGGCCGAATTTATAAACAAATTCAAAATACAAAGATCGCACGTCTGGTTTTCAGTCTATCTGTTTTTTGTCAATCCCGGCATGTATCGACAAATGCTGAAATACGAACACGACGTTATCCATGCAGTGGGAGTGAGAAGCTTTCAGGCATTAATAGCCGCACTTGTCTCAAAGAGGAAGAAGATACCATTGATAATTTCTGATCAGGGCGGATTGACAACGCATCCTGACCTTTCAGAGGGTGGATTTGTCAAAAAAATCTTGTTCAGACTGCAAAATATGATGATCAGATTCGTCATCAACCAATCCACAAAAGTCATCGTGGCAAATGAATACGAAAAAAGGATCTTTTCCGATTTCTGCAACGAATCAAAGATTGCAATAGTGAGGAATGGGATCGATCTGGATGATCTACAAACCAATTCCGGTGACTTTAAAACAAAATACGGTCTGAAGACCGATTTCATTCTATTTGTGGGCCGGTTCAGTAAAGTAAAGGGAGTGGACGTTTTGCTTGAGGCGATCAACTCCATCAAACATGCACCACAGATATCCAATATCCGAGTAGTGATAATGGGCGTGGACTTTGGCTTTGAGTCTGAAATGTTTCAGATGATTTCCGATATGGGACTTGATGACGTGGTCATGGTGATAAAAAACCCGCCGCGAGATGACGTAATATCTGCTTACCGTGAATGCAGGTTTCTGGTCCTGCCTTCTAGATGGGAGCTGTCTCCTCTAACACCCCTGGAAGGATTTGCATTCAAAAAAACGGTCATAAGCACGAATGCTCATGGTATACCGTTTACCATAAGTGACAATGAAAATTGTGTGCTTGTAGAGCCGGAAAGCCCGCATTCCCTGGCTTCTGCAATACTTGATCTGTTGGATAATGATGGCAAGTGCTCAGAATACGGTCTTGCCGGCTATAAACTGGTACAGCAAGTTTGTAACGCAAAAACAATGGCGGAAAACACTCTCAATATTTACAAACAAGTGACCAACAGATAATTATTGGTGATTGAGGTCTTCGCTATTGGCTAAAAGTGATGCGTTCGGCAATAAGGCGATCAAGGTTCCGTTTTTTCAGCCGTTTATAGGGAAAAATGATAAAGACGCAGTCGTAGATGCGTTGGGCTCCACACTGCTTACAGACGGACCAATTTTGCAGAAATTTGAAAATGATTTTTCAAAATTCACAGGTTCAAAATTCGGAGTGGGAGTTTCAAATGCAACATCTGCCCTACATCTGTCGCTAAAGGCTCTTGGCATTGGCAAGGGAGACGAAATCATCATACCTGATATGACGTTTGTTGCAACTGCAAACTCCGTCCTCCTTAGTGGCGCCACGCCCGTCTTGGCCGATGTAAATGACGATATGAACCTCTCACCTGAGTCCGTTGAAAAAAGCCTGACAAAAAAAACTAAGGCTATAATGCCAGTTCATTTCGCGGGAAAGGCATGCGACATAAAGAAAATAAAAAAAATAGCCCAGTCAAACGGACTGTCTTTGATAGAGGACTGTGCTCACGCAATAGGCACAAAGATTGGAACGCAACACGTTGGGACGTTTGGCGATGTGGGCTGTTTTAGCTTTTATCCTACCAAAAACATCACAACGCTGGAAGGCGGCATGATTGTTGCCAAGTCTCAGAAACTAGCTGATCGCGCAAAATCACTTAGGAATCATGGGATAACCAAATCGCTACTTCAGAGATACTCAGAGGGCAATCCTTGGGATTATGATGTAATCGAGCCTGGCTACAATTACCGATTAGATGAGGTTCGGTCTGCACTAGGGATAAGCCAGTTGAAGCAAATTAGCAAATTAAACGCTCTGCGACGAAAGGCATTTGAGTACTATAACAAAGAACTTGGCGGTGAAAAAGGAATCGGGATTCCTAAACTGCCCAAACATGAAGAGCATGCCTGTCATCTCTATATAGTGAAAATTCACAAAGAATTTGGGCTTACTAGGGATCGTCTGTTTAAGAAACTGCTTTCGGCAGGAATACGGACTTCGGTTCATTACAAACCGCTCCACCGATTTACGATATTGAAAAAACGTGGAAAGATCTACGATTCGATCAAAAACTCTGAAAAAATATACCAAAAAATCATCTCTTTGCCTTTGTACCCGTCATTAACGACTGATGAGCAAGATTATGTCATTGAACAAATAAAACACTATTACAAAAGTTAGTAATCAATATTTTACCAAACAACAATATTATCTGTACATTTTCCTATTTATTAAAAATAAAAAGCCAGCTTGAATGACTAATGACATAACATAGGATGCCGCAATTCCGTTTAAACCAAACATGTCTCCTAATAAAATCATACTCGTCGTCATTATTGTTACAGATATGATCTGTGATATCAAAATAAATCGGCTTTTTTCCATAGATAGTAATTTTGATGTATAAATTCTAACTATGCTGCTTGGGAGAAAACTAATACTCATTATTTTTACCGCTTCTATGGCTTGATCAAATTTGGGATAGAAGATTGGAATAATTTCCGGAACAACAAAAAATCCTAATACTGTGATTAATCCACTTATCATGATCAAAATCTTCCTCGCGCCTGCGGGGTTTTGACCGTGAGACTCTTGCGGCAAAAGATATTTGAAAATAATTGATGGTAGTATCGTTAACACCATGATGACTTGTAAGGCAAGTGAATAATTTCCAAGAACACTGGAGCCTAATAGCGGCATTACAATTAACTTATCGATCTGACCCCAAAAACCGTAAGTGAGAATTATGGTATAGTTATTAATTATGAAGCCCCATCTGTTTTTCAAAAGTGTGAAATCGATTTTAATACTCTTGAATTCTTTTACAATGCGGTAAGCATATGGTGCGTATGTTAATGCAAGAGCTATAATCAAACCTACAACCCCAAATTGATAAAAAAAGAATAATCCTAAAACAAATGTTAATGATTTTTGAATTAATACGTGTGTGAAATATGAATTATATTTTCTATTCCCAAAAATCTCCCCTACTGCCAAATTTCCTATGGTGTAAGCAAGAGCAAGAATCAGAATATCTATTCTGTTAAATATAATGAATAGTATGATGGCTGCTGGAATAAACAGAAGAAGACTGATCAAATAAAGTGCTGTGTGTATGGGAATTTTTTTTGCAACATACACAGTTATTGTGTTCTCAGTTCCCAACATGATCATAAAACTAGCTATTCCTGCTATTCCAAGATAGTAACTTAATTCACCATATTCTGATGGTGTCATAAGTGAAGCAATGAAAAACCAAAATGCCGCCGTTATTCCATTTCCAATGATGTCAGCTGCACCAATTTTACTTAAATTTGTCGATATTTTCATACTAATACACAAACTGATACTTTCATTGTTACCGATGGAATTTCAAATCTCTAAAAGAAATAGTTTTGGAATAAATCAAACGCGTTTCAGATTTCAATCTCACATTCTTTCTTTTTTAACAAAATCAACAGTATTATCCTGCAACTTAAAACCAAAGTTCTTTGAAGTATCGATTCTATATCTGGTTGTTATCTTTATGTGTTATTGATATGTTGAAATGAAAAATCATTTAATATTTCTTAAGATTAGTCTATTAACTAATTCTACACCACTTAACAAATTAATTTTTTTAAGATTTTTATAATATTTTCTTCGGTGTGAAGTCTTCATCATCAGCTTGATTGATTCCATCAAAATTAGCTTATCTTTGTTCGATTCCAAAGTTGTACTGATACCGACATTTGCTTTATCAACAAAAGAATGATCTTTCTCCCTTTTATTTACTGCAATTGATATGATGGGGACTCTAGTCGCAGCAACTTCAAAAACTGTTCTTCCATTAGAAATTATAGCAAAGTCCGATTCGATGATGTTTTTGGCAAGAAAATCTGCCTTTTCAATAATGTCTATTTTAAAACCAACATGATTCATTTTTTTAGCCATGGTTTTGATTTCGTTTTTATGAGTATTTCCTAGTCCGAGAATCACTTTAACTCTCACAAGCTTCAAATTCATTTCATTAATCACATCTAATACATCTCTTGTCTTGTTTGTGGGATCGGTTCCTCCAAAACTAACAATTATCTGCTCTACTTGATCCCGTACTTTCGAACGTTGCCATATCCTGAATTCATCTCTTACACATGCATACTTTGCGCCATAGTGTTCATTCTTGAAGGCTCTTTTTTCTTGATAAATCGGATTAAAAACTAAATCTGCCAATAGCCTTCCTTTTCCACGATCTTCGAAATTGACAATAACGGCGTCAATCTCCTTTAGTTTCTTCATGTATCGTAAACTTGTATCTAATATGTCGTTTAGAACCACTTGTGGTCGAAAATTCCTAATAATTCTCATTAATTCGGCTTCGGTAGAAAATAATTTTACATTGTAGAGGTACTCTCTAAATTTTTGCAAACCTAATCTCTTCTTAGAATTCATGACTATCAAAATCTCTTCTTTCCTCAAATTATTGAGAACAGTCAGCATATTGTATACGTGACCTAATCCAATCTCTTTGCTTCCGTCCACTCTAACCAATATTCTCTTTTTGTTAATTATACTCTCTAATGCTCCAAAATCATGATAGCTGGTTGGAGAAAATATCTCATCCAGTGGTATTTTGATTCCATAATAGGGCTTACTAAATGCATTAATCTGCATAAATGATGAGCAATTAAACGCAACTATCTTTTTAGTCCTCACGACTCTTTTTGTTAAATGATTTATCTGACATGGTTCCTTTCTTGTCGTAACCTCGCTTATGACGTCATCATGAATTGAATCCTCCTCAAATCCAAAAATTGTATTGATTTTATTATTGAGATTGTTAAAGAATCGTTCTATTGTATTTATTGTAATCAGCGGGAAATGAGGATGTATTATGAGGCATTTCTGAAATTGATGTCCCTTTTTTTGTAGTATTTTGAGTGAATGCCCAGCTATGTCTTCGAGGGTTGTAGAATCCCTAGTCAAAAATTTTGGTCTCATGATGACCTGTGCCCCGTATGACAATGACAACTGTCTAATCTCTTCGGAATCTGTGCTCACTGCCACAAGCGTATTTTTCCGCTTTAATGCAGTTTGGAGGACGTAATACAGTAAAGGTTTGCCGTTAATTAACCTCAAATTCTGTCTAGAAACCAGTTTAGACCCGCTCGATCTGGCCATAACTAGTATCAAATTTTCAAAATTCATTTTTGAATTTCAATATCTTCCCAAACGATGGGAACGTCTTCGTTGATATCTCGTGTTGATTTGGCACCGATTATCTTTTCGAAATTCTTTGGCTCAATACCTGTTCCCGGCCTTTTAATATCTAGCATTTCAGGAGTAATGACTGTTCCAAGAGGAATTTTACATGTTGATACTATGCTCCTCCTTGCATATTTTACCGCCTCTTTCTCTGAGTCAAATTCAAGCCTTTTTGTAGAGCCTTTTGATATCCTTGCTAATTTCAATTTTGCAACCATCTCTTGGAATTCTTGTGGTCCAAGAGATAATCTGTGATCCCTACTCGTGGTTAGGCTTTGGTCAAAGGTGAAGTGTTTCTCAATGCAACACGCTCCATAAAAGGTGGAAAATACTGGAATGTCTGTCCCTAAAGTGTGATCCGAATATCCAATAACATAGTTTGGATAATGTTCTCTTAGCACTTTGATTAGTTCTAGATGCGCATCCTCGGGTTTTGTTGGATATGATGTTATACAGTGCATGATGATAATGTCGCCATTACCTTCATCTTCAACCGATCCAACTGCCGCATCCACTTCTTCTAAAGATGCCATGCCTGTAGACAAAATCACTGGGAGTTTCTTTTTTGCAATCTTCCGAATTAATGGCAGATGGGTAATGTCCGCAGACGCGATTTTAAATGCAGGCACTTCCAACGAGTAAAGTAAATCCACACTTTGGTAGTCAAACGGCGTGGAAAAACATGTCACGTTCTTTTTCTTGGCATAGTCAAAAATTTCTTTCCAATCGGAATCGGTAAGTTTATCGAGTTTTTCAAAAACGTCATATTGTGTTTCTCCAGAGATTCCATCCTCCCAGTATTTTTTTGCAGTTCTTGTTGTCAACTTGGATGCGTTATAGGTCTGAAATTTTATAGAGTCTGCTTGGGCTTCTACTGCGGCATCAATAAGCTTGAATGCTTTTCCTAACTCACTATCATGATTGGCTCCGGCCTCTGCAATAGTGTAAACGGGCTCTCCATCCCCAATCCATTTGTCGGCAATTCTGATCTTTTTCATGTCTTTTTTTCTATGATGTGGTCGTTAAGCCACAACACTTCCAAATCCGATTTATCGAACACTCTTAATGCATCTTGTATGGTCCTTACAATTGGTTCGCCGTGCAAGTTTAATGAGGTATTTAATAATGCAGGTATTCCAGTCTTTTCATAAAACTTGAAAATCAAATTCCAAAGTGTTGGATTGTGCTCTTTTCTTAACAGCTGCGCTCGTGCCGTTCCGTCTGACTGGTGAACTGCAGCCGGAATTCGGTACTTTCCGTCCTTAGTCTCAAATGTCACTGTCATGAATGGAGAATCTATGTTCTTGGGATTTTCTAGCAGTACCTGGTGATACTCCTGTAGAACGATTGGCGCAAACGGCATCCAAAAATCTCTCATCTTAATTGAGTGGTTAATCTTTTCAACATTAGATCTGCTTCGTGGATCTGCCAGAATGCTCCTATTGCCCAGTGCGCGTTGCCCCATTTCCATTCTCCCCCTACAAACGGCAACTATCTTATTTTCCAAGATTCTCTCCAAAACCTGATCCTCTGACACAAAGTTTGTAACTTTAAACTGGGTTAGTGGCGTTACATCCTCCTGTGAATATGACGATTCGTCCCCAAGATATAGAGTGGAAAGTGGCTTCGGAACGACATTGTTTGTCTCTGCCCAATGATAGCACGCACCTATCGGCAAAGTTTCATCAGTTCCAGCACCACATACAAAAAAATTCTTGACCTGAGGAATTGATGCGATTTTCATATTGGCCTTGACGTTCATTGAAACTCCTCCAGAATAGACAACACTGGTGGAACCGAATTCTCTCAATGCGTTAGAAAACCAACTAACCAGAATTTTTTCAGTAAATGATTGTAAGCCAGCTGCAATGTGATCGAATCTGAATATCTTCAAATTACTTTGTAAATAGTTATAGATGTCGCGTATTTCCTTATTAAAAGTGAATTCTAGTCCGTCATTGGTTAGCATTTTCTCAAAAACACTTTCTACTCTCTTCACTATTGGGCCGTTGTAATAAGAGGCCAAACCCATCACCTTGTATTCGTGTTCATTAGCTAGCATTCTGAGAACCAATGTCGTGTATCGATAAATTCTTGCCAATTGAAAGTCTTTGTGATGATATTCCTTTACCCTCTCAATCTGATTTTTTGATTTTGAATAAAGTGACAGCGTTCCACTAAGATCATCGCCCCATGCATCAGCTGTAACTATTAGCGTGTTGTCATCTCGTATGGGACTGCCATAAAATGCATATGCTGCATGACACCAATCATGTTCCATATGAACAATCTTTTCCGGTTCAATCTCTAGAAATGATGAAATAATTTGTTTGTAAAAGTCAGAAACGTGCCTTCCGTCCTCCTCAGTATATGGATTTTGTAATCCAAATATATTGAATTTTTTTCCTAGTTCTGTGTTGAAGGGATACTGCTCCACATTTATCTTGTGCTTAAATACTTCCAAAAATGATTTGTTCTGACCAAGAACAAGGTTTGGATACCAGTATTCTTCCATGGCTCTTATCTGATCTTCTACTGTAAATGACGAATATTCATTGATTAATGAAGGAATCAAGCTGATCTTGTTCCCGCAAATTATCACTTTGTCAAAATCTGATCCTTTTAGGCAACAAAAAGATAATGCCGCTCTGATGGAATTTGCTGGAAATGAAGAATCTGATTTTGTATTTGTATACCGTTCCTCGCTCGAAGAAAAAACAATCTTGTCGTCTATGAATACAGCACAACCGGAGCATCTCTCCAAAGTTACTGCCAAAATTTTCATATTCATCTCATATTCCATCAATTATATATTCAAAGCTATTACTGACCGTCTCACTTTACTAATTTCTAATAATGCAAGTGGATTAGCTAAATGATTCAAAAATCATCATCTGCACTTGTCCTCTAACTAGACTAAAATAGAAGACAGCGTTTCAATCTATAATTGAGAATATGTAAAAAATGTATTCAGCCAGATACTAGACCAGGTATTTTCTTTAATGATGATTCCATCTGTGGGGCGTGTATATGGGAAGAGGAGAAAAAGAAAATAGATTGGATAAAGAGAAAAAATGAATTAATCCAAATCGCCCAATCTGCAAAAAATAATTCCAGCGGACCATATGATTGTGTAATTGGAGTCAGCGGTGGCAAAGACAGCACAAAACAGGCGATCACTGCTCGAGATGAATTGGGACTACGTTGTTTGCTGGTAAACTATGAGCCTGAGAACATTACTGATCTTGGACGAAGAAACTTGGAAAATCTAAAGCAGTTGGGATTTGATCTAATCACACTGAGGCCTAATCCAAAAATTATGAAAAAACTAATTCGATATGATTTCTTTAATCACCTGAATCCAGTCAAAGCTACCGAGTTTTCCTTGTATTCGTCAACCTATATTGTGGCTGAGAAATTTAACATACCGTTAATCATCCAAGGAGAGAACCCGGGATTGACGGTGGGGGCTAGTCTGACCGGTGTTGGAACAGACTCTGATGCGCTCAAAGCATATCAGCTGCAAACACTATCAAAAGGCTGGAACGAGTACCTAAACGTAGAAGGAATTGCGGAAAATGATCTGTATATGTTTCATTATGATGTACAAAAACTGCTGGATATGCACACGCGTGGTATTTGGATCCAGTATTACCTGAAGGATTGGTCATATCGAGGTAATGCAGAATTTTCAAAAAAATATGGATTTAAGGAACGTGAAAATATCAAACCGGAAGAGATTGGCACCTACGTAGCGTTTGCCCAAATTGATTCGGATTTGGTGCACGTAAACCAAATGCTGAAGTTCATAAAGTTTGGTTTCGGCCAATGCATGGATCATGCATGTTATGATTTGAGAGATGGTCTGATCGATAGAAATACTGCTATCAACCTAGTCTTACAGTATGACGGAAAATGTGCCGAAAAATACATTGACGAGTTTTGCAGTTATCTTGAAATATCTAAAGATGAATTTGTAGCCACTCTGGAGCGATTCAGGGGTAGCATTTGGTATGAAAAAGACGGCGTATTCAAGAATAAATTGCATGATCAACTGGCAAAAGAGTTAACGCCGTGATATAACCTGTTTGGCTTCTTCAGATAGGTGTTAAAGCTATTTGTTTCCTATTCGGTGAATCTGCGATGCGAGTATCGCATTTTCTTTTACTAAACAGGGTATCTCGTTTATTATTGGGAAGACGTATCCATCATCTTTACAATACAAATAATTTCCGTATTTTTTTAAAGGCCTGTTGCTTATGGGGGAAACAAATTCAATATTTCTAGTACATGGCAGTTTCTTATTTTTCTCAGCTACAATCAATGCATTTTCATTGTTTGGATGCGAAAATCCCAGATATTCATGGACAATTATCTTGTAACCAAGTTTAGCTATGTGCCTTGGTAGATCCCTGACATATCCATGCTGTATGATGTGTTTTTTTGTCCGTTTTGAACCCAGCTCAAATGTCGGCTCAATTAGCATAAGGTATCGCCTTGTAATTCGAAATAGCTCTGATAAAATCTGTCTCTCCCTTCCATGGTTTGGTTCCATCGACATTACCGTGCATACTATGTCTATAGAGTTGTCAGGAAGAGGAATGTTAGTCATGTTGGCGGAAAACAAACCCGAGTTGTTCTTCTTTTTCTCCGCCAAATATTTCTGAGCAAATAACAACCTACTAAGCGACAAATCAAATCCTAAAATTTTGGGCTTGTTTCTTATTTTATTGGGATCTAGTAATCCTAGAATTAATCCTTCTCCTGTACCTGCTTCAAGAAAGCTCATTGCGCCTAACTCGGAAACCGTTTTTGATATGACGTTGGCCATCTTCTGGTTATTGGTTTTGATCAGAGAATCATTTCTTCTAAGATAGTCGTTTCCGCCTTGCAAGTCATAAGAATACAGAATAGTTTCAATCGAGTTATTGGACTCTTTTTTCTTATTGCGTAAATAATGTGAAATGTTTCTATTCTTGGAATACAACTCACGAATTTTCTTTATCTCATCATAGGTTAACAATAATCTTCACAGCATGAACCAATTAATATATGTAAAATCTGATTTTATAGATCACTGGAAGAATGGTCTGTCGTTTTATTTGATATCTTTTTAATCTCAGTAACTAGAGTCTGTGATGCAGTTCCATGATTTGCTAGATATCGTTTTAGATGTGTTGTAGCGTTCTTTATCAGTTCGTCAATCCTATCTTCATTGTATAATAACTCAAAAATCTCCCCTTTAACATCCGAATCGTAACTAACCGTTTTTACTGCCTTATCCTTCATAAATTCAAACTCTATCTCTGTGTTTTGTAACTGTATGTTGATGGTTGGCCGTCCTAAAATCATGGCTTCCAGCATTACGGTAGATGCATCAAAGTTATCTGGGGCGACATTCACATGAAGATCGCATTCTGCAAGTAACTGACTAATGGGTTTGAACTGATAGATCTTGATGTCCTGATTTTTGCTTTTTATGTATTCTTTGATGGTCTCGTTATGCCTGCTTTGTTGTGGGTGTAGTTTGAAAATAATTTCTATATCGTTTCTGACTTCTATTGTTTCCAGTATTTTGTCTATAGTCCTTTCATATTTTCCATATGTTTCAATCCTAATTCCCTCAATATGATTGATTATTGGTCGGGGAGTCACCAAGATTGTCTTTTTATGGTTCTTCTTTTTCTCACGTCTCACAAAAGAATCGTATTTTGGGTTACCGGTCACTATGATTTTGTCCTCAGATAACATCCTGACTTTCACTAGATACTCTTTTACAATATTTCCCCAAACTGCAACTCGATCTTTTATTAGATCAAAATCATCTAATACATCCAAATATGAAATCTGCTGTGTATAGTTTGAAAAAGCATGTTGTAAAATAACCACGGGTATTTTTGTGGCAATACGAGAGAAGACTTTCTCAGTTTCCCCCGACAAATTAAGTGTGATAATTCCCGCCACATCGTTCGACTTGATCAGAGATTCTGCTAGAAATATTCCGCGAAAATATTCATCCAACCTATCGTCTAGCACTTTGAGAAAACTTTTTTTCATGTATTGATCAAATCTGACCCCCTCAAATACAAAAATTCCCGATAGTGTGCCTTCGTTTGCAAATACACTGTGAATTCTCTGTAAATACATATCGCGATTGGTTCTAATCGCTGTCGAATTTTCTTTGTCCATCCAATCTTCTGATATGCCTACAAGAGAATGTGATCTTCTTAACTGAGTGATAGAATTTCTAGACCATGTTGCGGATCGTCTAAAATTTATTAAAAATGGTTGAAGTCTCTGCTTGTCTATTTCCTTTAACAGGTCAGACGAAGCTTCGGGATTGAATTCTATCAATATTATTTTTTTTCTATCTGGTCGTGCTTTCCTAAGACCGTATGCGCTACAAATTATTTTTTCAAAATTTCTTTTCACAAATTCATATTTTTTTCTGCTTAATCGTATCCCTATGCTGATACCTTTCAACTCGTAGGAAATGTTTATCTTATCATGAGTAAAGTTATCATCCAAATCAGACGTTCCTGAAATCGGTCTTATTTTATTATCTAATTCCACAAATAGATCCAGAATTTTGTTTGATGCAAAAATGAGGCTTGGCTGAGATTCCTTGATGGCTTTTTTAACAGCATATATTTTGGGAACTATGTTCATCAGGACTTCATGCGTTTCGTTTCTATCTATTATGCTCAGCAGGTTGATACCATGAAACTTTAGTTCCTCGTGATCTAATCTGTCATACCAATGTTGAAGTGAGAGGCAAAACTGGAAAATCTTTCTTCTCTCAACATCATCCAAACAATCGTCTATTGTCTGATGTTTTATGTTGTGGCGTAATAGCAGCGTGTGTGACTCGTAATCGAATGCAACTATGTCCGCATCCTTATCTTTTACGATGTTTGCTATCTCTTTTTCCTCAATATTCTCTAGCAAATACAAGTTTCTCATTAAGAGTCACTTTTTCTAATTTTTTTAATGCTTTATTCTTTTAGTACCCAATCATGTCCTCACTAAATTTATTTTCTATCGTGTTATTCCACCAAATATTGTTAGGATGCATAATACAGGCACGCATGGGCTCCAGCAGACTCCCGGGTAAGGTCCTGATGCATGTAGGCGACCAAAGGCCCAGTCTATTCTATACGATAACCCAGCTACGGGCCTGTAAATTAATCGATAAAATCATAGTTGCTACTACAACAAATCCTGAAGATGATGCAATTGAGAGCTTTGTTAGAGATCTTGGGGTTGACTTGTTCAGGGGAGACGCAGACGATGTTTTGGCTCGTTATTATAACTGCTCAAAAAAATACTCGCTTTCCGCAGTACTCAGAGTAACGGCTGATTGCCCTTTAATTGATCCGACTATAGTGGATCGCGGAATTTCTATATTTCTGGAAAACAACTTTGATTATGTTACTAATACATTTCCCAGAACGTTTCCTGACGGCAATGAAACTGAAGTATTCTCATTTGCCGCGCTTGAGAGTGCTTACTTGCATGCACACCTGCCTTCTGAACGTGAACATGTAACGCCTTACTTTCGTAATAATAAAGAAAAATTTAACATCATGAACTTTTCTAACACTGAAGATTTATCGCATTTGAGATGGACATTAGATTACGAAGTCGATCTAAAGTTAATCAGAATCATTATCTCAAAGATTACAAAAAGGCCCATATGTCTAAATGATATACTACAGTTGCTTAAAGATGAGCCGTCTCTTGTCGAAATAAACAAGGATCATAAGCCAAACGAGGGTTATCTGAGATCACTAAAGCAAGACGAGGATTTTCTAAAAAAGTCAAACGAGTCCAAATAGCGGTTTCATTATGTGCATGTATTCTATGCTTATTTTTTGACACTTCCTATGAATATTATATAACACACATATTCAATTGATTGTAGTTGGTATGAAATACAAATGAACGCAAACAAACTCTTTGATTTAACTGAAAAAACAGTCGTCATAACCGGCGCCGCGGGAAACCTTGGCTCACAATACGCCGAAGGACTGAGTCAGGTGGGGGCAAATGTGATCTTGGCTGATCTTGACTATGTGAAATGTGCTCAAATTGCAAAAAAACTAAAAAAACAATATGCTGTAGATCCGGAACCAATCAAATTAGATCTAACAAAACAATCCTCGATATCAAATCTTGTCTCAAAAACAATCAGCAAATACGCCAAAATTGACGTTCTGATTAACAATGCTGCATATCAAGGAAATGATAGGATCAGAACTACTCCTTTTGAGGATCTGTCATTGGCCGATTGGAACGAAGCTCTGACTGTGAATCTTACCGGCATTTTTTTGACCTGTCAACAGGTGGGAAAAGTCATGAAAAAGCAAAAACGAGGTAACATCATCAACATCGGTTCTACCTATGGTTTAGTGGCGCCTGATCAACGGATCTACGGTAATAGCGGACAAAATGCGGCAGCATTTTACGCTGCTACAAAGAGCGCCATAATCAACCTAACGAGGTATCTTGCGTCATACTGGGCAAACACTGGAATACGCGTTAACACATTGACCCCAGGGGGAGTTCGAAGAAATCAGACGAAATCTTTCATAAAAAACTATTCCTACAAAACAATGCTTGGAAGAATGGCTGAAAAGGATGAGTATGTGGGAGCAATAATATTTTTGGCATCGGATGCTTCATCATACATGACTGGTTCTAATCTGATAGTTGATGGCGGTTGGACAGCCTGGTAATGACCGAAAAGTAGTGAAATAAAATGAATTCTCAAAAAATCCTAATTATTGGATTTGGTTCTATTGGAAGAAGACATGCCAATAATATCTTGCGTATTACCAACGCATCGTTAATAATATTCACCAAACGAAAAAACATTAAACCAGAAGAATTTTTTCAATACGGTAAAAATAGAAATAGGATAACAATCACGTCTGATCTGACAAAGTGTCTGAATGAAAATCCTTCTATTGCATTCATAACTAATGAAACCAGCCTTCACCTCAAGTATGCTATACCGTTAGCAAAACGAGGAATTGATCTCTTTATTGAAAAACCTCTCTCTCATTCTCTTGCCCATCTTGACAGCCTATCAAGTATCATCAAACAAAACAAGCTGGTTGTGATGGTTGGGTGTAACTTCCGGTTTTATCCACCTATCCGCAAGATAAAGGAACTCGTGGATAAAAAACTAGCAGGAAAAATAATTTCAGTTCAGTCAGAAAACGGTTCTTACCTCCCGGAATGGCATCCAGATGAGGATTATTCTAAAGGTTATGCGGCACGGAAAGATCTCGGCGGAGGAGTTACACTCACACAAATACATGAGCTTGACTATCTGACATGGATATTCGGCCCTGCCGACTTTTCTCATTCAGTGGGTGGCAAATTCAGTCAGCTACGGACTACCGCAGAAGATCTGTGTGCATGTTTGTTGAAATTATCTACTAATGTAGTCGTAGAGCTGCATCTGGATTATTTTTCCAAACCGTATTACAAGAGACTTAAAATCCGAGGTACCAATGGCACGATCTACTGGAATTCAAATAAAAATAACGTTCAATTCTATGATAACCTGACCAATAACTGGAAAACGATAAACGTATATGGTAACTACAAACTAATCAGTAAAAATGTTAATCGTATGTATGTTGAGGAATTGAAATATTTCTTAAAATGCATAGCAAATAGGATACAGCCTATGAATAATTTGCAAGAGTCATCACTAACTCTTGGTTTGGCGCTAAAGATTAAACCCTAGTTCAATTTTTGGTGTTGGGTCTTTCACAGTAAAAGTTTGTCATGTGATTTGGTGGGGGGGAATCGTAAAATTCAGCTATTTCACCAATGTCATTGATGGTAAGAAATCTATTTTTCTTCAAATCTTTTACGGTAAACCCATTTTCAAATAAAAACTGTAAAAACTCACTTGGTGAGTCACCTGCTTTTTTCAATCTTTCTGGGAAAAATTCTATTAAAAACTTCAGGTCTGAATTTTTTAGAATGTTTTGCATACCCCTTAAAACTTTAAAATCATACCCCTCTGCATCAATCTTTAGAAAATCAATTTTTTTATCCAGATTTTCAAAGAAATGATCTAATGATTCTACGTCAATTTCAACTGAACCCTTATTGTATCCAAAATCAGTTAAACTGTGGGCGGATATCCCGTTTGAAAGATAAAACAAACTTTTCCCAGGTTTGTCTGATACAGCTTTATCTATAATTGAAACATTATGAAACCCATTAAGTTTCATTGTCTGTCTTAATAATTTTACATTGTTTTGTGATGGTTCAAACGCGTAAACATGGCCTGTCTTACCAACACAATTTGCCATAGTAACTGTATGTATTCCTATATTTGCACCAACATCGATTACAGTATTTCCCTCTTTGACAATTTTTTTAATTAATTCTCTCTCTTGTGGGTCTTCTTCACCATAAATCGTAAAACCATGCCTGTCCGTTTCATCTAATACGAGCTTGCATCCATCGATGATAACGAAATCTTCTTTAATTTTTTTTTTAATAAATTCAGCTGAATTAAAAATAAACTTGTTTTTGCTTATGCCAGTTCCAGTCAACCTACGAGCAACACTTCTAAATATGATACGTAGTAGTCGCTTCAACAAAAATTGCACCTAGAATGATAATATATCTTTTCAATAAATAATACGTCTAATTGACATGACCGTATAAACATCATTCTAAAATCACTCCTGACCCCTTTAATCCTGTTGTTTGTAATCTACTGCAGATTATCTCCAAGATCTGTGTCAGGTTGTGTCTGACAAGATTTACTCTAAACCCCCAACGTGCAACTAAAAAATGAAAATAATCCAGTCCAATACAAGTAATGTCGTACGAGCGACAGCATTACAAAGTAGAATTTCTTTATTTAGTTGGAAAACAAGACCATTTGAATAAGGGGATTATATTACGTAATAATCTTGAATAATAAAATTTGATTCTTAATAGGAAGAAAAAATCAACGTTCACGACGAATTAGTTTTTTCAGCGTATATGTTACCATTTGTACTAAAAGACTTGAATGTCATTGGATGGTGTTTGTATAATCTTGTCTTGAAACCAGCTTTGTGAATTGTATCTAGAAGTTTCTTTACATCGTGGTCTCTGGTCATTTTAAAATACTCTAATTTGATTTTTTGCACAATTTTAAGCGATTGCTCTGTTATGGAAAATTCACAGCCCTTGCAATCCACTTTTAAGAGATCAATCTCTAGAATTTTAAAATGTTTTATAGCGGTTTCAAGTTTATAGCCCTGTACATTATGTTTTTCTGCCATCATTACATGCCCCTCAAACCTTTGCATAAACATAGTACTGTCCATTATGAATAGTGGATCACTGTAATATTCTATTACTCCATCGACTCCAATTCCAGCATGAATCGGTATGATCCTAGCTGCCAGAGTTGGATTGAGCGCAATATTCTCCACCATCATTTTATAACGATATTCATCAAGTTCAAAGGCGTACACTTTGGCACCTAATGCGGCATAATATAGCGGACTCTCACCCACCGCTGCTCCTATATCCACAATTGTTTTATCAATCCAGTTTTCATCATCATTAATCTTGTGGATCTGTGAAACGAATGTTTCTGGGATTGTAGGATTGAAGTTCTTTAAATAAAACTTGATGCCGTTGGCAGACTCTATAATTCCTTCTTTTTCATATAGAATGAAATCACGATCACCAATAAAATCAGGTCTTACATTTCTGTAGACAAATCCGCCCTCATCTATAGTATGAAACAGAAAACCAATCAAACACTTAGTTTGATTTGTAAGATGTCCAAGATCAATTTGAAAGACTCCATCAAAACCGATATGGATAGTTAGAATTCTATCATCATCTATTGAGTAATCCGTGGAATAACTTACCAATCCTAACAGTTTGTAAAGCGTTAGAAAATCGTTATCTATTATCTGGATCGGGGGGGGGAGGAAGAAGAGTTTGAGTTGCGCAAGATGAGTTTGTATGTTTTCAGTCCAAGTATAATGTTCAACAATAACTCATTTTTGTTTTTAACAATGTTTGTAGAGAGTAATAACGGAATTAGTCGGTAGACATGATAAAGTCTGAATTTGATTCCCATGGTTAGAAAAACAGAGTTGCTTATATATTCTTAAACAATTCACTTATCTTGAATGATACTATTGGTACTTCTTGTTATGTTATGACGTACTTTCTTTAACCGAAGTTTTCAATAGGTAGAAATTATTATGACGATACAATCATCATATGCCTTTGAACCATTTGATCTTTCTTATGTGGTCGTCTGCCAAGGCCTGTAGCAACGAATAGTTTTTTTCTAAAAACGACTTCATCTTGGTCTCGGAAATATTCACATCCATCAAATTATTGCCGTAAAAGAACTCATCAGCCAACTTTGCCATAAAATCGGCATAATCAAACTTTGAGATATTCTTCTCCAACAACGAAATGTAGCGGTCCAAACTTGCCGGCTCTACTTTCTCACTTAACGACTCTCTAACCAATTTAGGAAGATCATTAAAATTCCTCATTGTGTGAACTGACGACAAAAGCGAATAATTCAGATCTACAAATGTGATCACTGGTTTCCCATAACACGCAGCTTCAAAACCAGCAGTGCCAGCTATTGTGATTAATAATGAACAGTTTTTGTAGATTTCATCATTTGGAAACTTTGGATGAAGCAGAACTACATTGGGAATGCTCATAATCTGCTTATACTCTGAAACACTTCTCCACGCTCGTGCAATCTGTGCGGGATGCTCTTTCACGTACAGCTTGTAATTAATTGGGAGTGATTTTGCTATCCACCTGATCGCCTCAATCTGATTGGTGTAAAATGGGGCTGCAATCAACAGCGATCTTTCTATCTCTGTATGGAGGGGCAGATACACAAATGGTTCTGAACGATCCATCTTGGTCTTGAGGTTTCTATCTATGAACGAGCCTCTGAATTTTGTTTTCAAATAATCATTTAAATAATAAAAAAAGACTTTGAGCTTAGTTCTACCGTAGTATGTATAGTGCGTTTCTGTATTTCGCGAATCTGAATGCAAAAAAAACTCCCTTGCAGCCTTTACCGAGCTCAGAACACCTGAGCCGGGTTTTAGGATTTTGTTGTCAAGCTGTTTTAAAAGGTCAAATGCACGCAAGTAATCTTGCAAATCAGTAAAACTTCTCTTTTTGTCCTCTATTTTGTTTAGATCCTCAATATGATCTAACTTCGCTGGCTCCTGTGCAATCATACAATGCTGCCCTAGGACAGAATAGGTGAGAACCTGAACTTTAACTCCCGAATTTTTACACATCTGATAGAAAAGCTCCTGATGGTGCAAACTGGTTATCTTGGTGAAGAAAAAGTCCGGCTTGATTTCTTTTAAAATATGATCAAATAACCTACATTCCTGCTCTAATATGTTCAACATTTCGTCATGTGAGAACTTGTGGAAATTGTTGTAATAGAGAAAAATTCGTTCATTTTGAACCAACTTCCACAAATCAACTTTGTACTCCCTTTCAATCTGAGCCAGATAATCTAAGTCAGGTTTGTCGGATTTTTTTTTAATATGATCGTGGAAAAACCAGACCTTCTCAAACTTTACTATCTTTTGATTCTGAAAAAAAATCTTCGGCCTCTCTGTAACTTCAACAATCCCATACATGTCACAGTCGTAGCTCTTCTGAAAAACATGAGAAAGGCAATAATGGGTATAATCATTTCCAAGCCAAAAAATGATCTTATCTTTCATTCAGATTGGATTCACGAAAATTATCATTTAAATCTTTAATGTGATGTCGATCGAACTACATCAATGCAGGCTCAACAATTGTTCTGTAATGTCTATCTGCTAAACACCTAACTTCAATTATCGACTTGGTTGTCAGCGTGATAATTTCTTACGAATTCAATTATTACAAATTAATATAGCTGAGAATTATTTTTTCAACATGGAGTATAGCTACAAAAATAAAATTGAGATCAACGGCACCAGAATCGGACACGATGAACCTTGTTATATAATTGCAGAAATAGGAATAAACCACAACGGTGATCTGTCTATAGCAAAGCAGCTCATTGACGTGGCAGTTGATGCAGGCGCAAACGCGGTCAAGTTCCAGAAACGTAATCTGGAGAGTATTTACCAGCAAGAAATCTTACACAATCCTACCTTGGACAGCCAGGGTACAGAAATCCTGATTGACGTACTAAATGAGGTAGAATTCCGTGAAGACGATTTTAGTAACATAGTTGCCTATTGCAAAGAAAAGAAAATCACGTTTCTGTGCACTCCGTGGGATGCTCCCAGCGTTGACTTTCTGGAACGACTCAATGTCCCAGCGTACAAAATCGCCTCTGCCGATATGACCAACTTTCCACTAATTCGCCACATTTCAAAAACAAAAAAACCCATGATAATCTCAACTGGCATGTCCACCATGGATGAGATTGAGAGGACTGTTGACTTTGTAAAAAAAGAGGGTGCATCTTTTTCACTTCTGCATTGTAACAGCACGTATCCTTCGCCTGTGGAGTTGCTGAATTTGAACCTGATTCCAATACTAAGACAAAAGTTCGATGTCCCAATCGGCTACAGCGGCCATGAAACTACCATTGCGCCCTCGATCACTGCCGCAAACATGGGGGCAGTAATCATAGAGCGTCATATAACACTAGATAAAACCATGAAAGGGTTGGATCAGTCCGCCTCTTTGGAGCCTCAGGAACTAAAAACACTGATTCAGTTCATACGCGAGTCTGAAAACGCAAAAGGCCTACCCGTCAAGAAAATGACTAGGGGTGAAACACTACAAAGAGAGGTTTTGGGCAAAAGCATCGTATGTTCCTCAGATATCGATAAAGGCGAAGTCTTTTCAGAAGATAATGTGGAAGTTAAAACGCCAGCAAGGGGCCTATCGCCACAATACTACTATGAACTAATCGGAAGAAAATCTCCGCGTGCAATAAAAAGGGGAGAATATCTCCAATTAGACGATCTAGCATGATTCTTGGGATGAAAGTAAGGAAAAAGGACTTGAGCGACATGCTAAAGTTCAATCCCAAAGTTCTGGAGTTCCATTTTTCAGACAGTGATCTAAATATGGAACTGGAAGGAAATTTTACTCAAAAGTTAATTGTACATTGCTATGAGTATTATGAAAGGAAATTACTGGACATCGTAAGCCTGAGGGAGACTAACCAGGTACACTCTAAAGAAAAATCGCTGGAACTAATACAGCACGCAATAGACAAAACGCTCTCTCTTAACGAGCACTTTGAGGGCACACCCACTCTGATTGTTCATCCAGGCGGATATTCATTACAGGAATCATCGAAATCAGAGATAGGCACGATGAGGGGCATGGTTACAGACTCTGTTCGCCAGCTTGACCTAAAAAACGTGGAGTTTCTCCTGGAAAACATGCCACCATATGCATGGTTTTTCGGTGGACGCTGGAATAGCAACGTCTTTCTCAGTGCAGATGATATGCTTGAGTACTGTAAAAACACAGGATTGGGCGTTTGCTATGATCTATGTCACTCGCATCTTTACTGCAACAAAAACAACCTGTCGGTAGTTGATGAGCTATTAAAGATAGAAAAGCATGTAAAACACTACCATCTGTCTGATGCGGGAGGGGAAGATGGAGAGGGATTGCAGTTTGGCGAAGGGGACCTGCCATTTGAGAGGATAATACCAATACTCAACGCCCATGTTGACAAGAGTTTCGCAGTAGAGGTCTGGAAGGGACATGAACAAGGCGGAAAGGGCTTCGAAGAATTTTTAGATAAGGTGACTCAAGCAGGGTTGACAATATCGTGAAAAATGCACTGATAATAGGTGTCACAGGCCAAGATGGATCTTATCTGGCAGATCTGCTATTGAAAAAGGGATACAACGTATCTGGCACCTTTAGAAGGACCAGTCACAAGTGCTTTGAAAGAATCGAGGAGATGGGAAACTATGATAAAATAACTAGAATTAAAGCTGATCTTGCAGACTACTCATCAATACAAGCTGCCATTCGCCAGTCGCAACCTGACGAAGTCTACAATCTAGCAGCTCAGTCCTTTGTGGGAGTATCTTTTCAACAACCAATCCTGACTGCCGATATCACCGGACTGGGAACTTTGCGTGTTCTTGATGCAGTTAAAGAAAATATGCCTAATGCAAAATTCTACCAGGCATCATCAAGTGAGATGTACGGTGATTATCCTGGAATTAAAGACGAGAATTCTCATTTCAAACCTCGAAGTCCGTATGGTGCCGCAAAAGTTTTTGCCCATCATATAACAAATCATTACAGAGAGGCATACGGCATTTTTGCATGCTGTGGCATTCTGTTCAATCATGAATCTCCCCTTAGAGGAATTGAGTTTGTCACAAGAAGAATAACCTGGAACCTTGCAAGAATAAAATTCAAACAAATAAAAAAATTTACACTCGGAAACATTTACGCCAAAAGAGACTGGGGCTTTGCAGGGGATTACGTAGAGGCTATGTGGATGATGCTACAACAAAGCAAGCCAGATGATTTTGTAATTGCCACGGGGGAGTCACACTCAGTAGAAGAGTTCCTTACCTTAGCTACAGAATACGCCGGATTGGGAGACTGGCACGATGTTGTTGATATTGATAAGTCGATCATGAGACCAACTGATATAGACGAATTAATCGGCGACTCGTCAAAAGCGCAAAAACAGCTGGGATGGAAGCCGAAAATGAACTTCAAACAGCTAGTAAAAATAATGGTGGAGCATGACATGAACTATTTTAAAGCGGGAATGGATCAATTCCATCTTCACAACTAAAACAGACACGCATGACCTAATTTCTCTTTTTCATAATCTGTTCTGCTTTTACAAGATCCTCTCTTGTATCGATGTCCACTGACAATTTCACGGGCATTACATACATGCCGATATTACCGGAAACCCTGCAGTGACTTTTCTTAAACGCATCATATTTTGTCACATAGATGGCCCCATTTTCTATAAACTGATCGTTGAACTGCTGTCTGTTGGGCCTTTTTTGTGGGTCATAGTTGACTGGAACAACCTTGTTGTTCTTACGTCTCCAGATAAAATGATGCGAACTGTATCCACTTAATATCGAATCGTATCTGTTTTTCAAAAACAAGCTTATCGCCTCGTCTACATGTCTGGCAGTTCTTAGCGGCGATGTGTTCTGAAGTAACACAATCAAATCCGGCACATACTTTTCTTTTCTATTGAGGTGTTCCAAGCAATGTTCCATCGCAGATTCGATTGTTGATAAATCACTCGATATTCGCTTCGGCCTTTTTACTGTCTCTACTCCCATTTTCTTGGCTCGCTCAAGGATGATATGATTGTCGCTTGAAACTATTATCCTGTTTATTAGTTTTGAATCTGATGCCGACTCTATGGAATAATCAAGCAGGTGTTTTCCATTCAATACCTTCAAGTTTTTCATAGGAATTCCTTTAGAGCCCCCTCTTGCAGGGATGAACGCAAGTATGTTCATAACACCATCGCTTGGAGCCCCTTGGTTATCAATCTGACTGAATAATTATTTTGGATCAGAAAAGGCCCTTTGCAGCTTCGGCAATGTCATCTTCAATTTTTGCCGAAGCCTTTGACCAGTACGTCTTTACGAACTCTTCACTCAGCTTAGCACGCAATTCTGCATTGGTTTCAGCCTCTTTGATTTCAGGCCAGCGATTTTTTGGGAATTTAATGTACATTGCGAAAACGTCACGGAGTCTGGTCATGTCCTTTTTGTCCCACTGCGGCATGTTTAGCAGACTTTCGCCTGAATTACTGACTGCGCAGATTGTGTCGGGGTGCAAGTATCCTTTCTTTACTGCATACTCGTGTAGCTCGGTACCGTGAAAGGGAACAAAGATTGAGCAGCTTGTGTTGTCTGACTTGAACTGCCGATTCAACTCAATGGTATCAAAAGCCAACTCCCTTGTCTCATCGGGGAATCCGATTATGTTGTTTACACTAAAAATAATGCCGAGCTTTTCAACTATCTTTATCTTCTTTATGGCATCCTCGTTCGTATAGTCTCGCTTGACCACATCTCTGCGGAATTTCTCATTACCGTGCTCCATGCCGAAGGTGATTCTGTCCAACCCGACTTCCTTCAGCTGCCTGAACTTTCCCTCCTCAATCGTTTCGATTCTTGTCTGGCACCAAAATGGAAGTTTTATGTGGGAATACATCTTGATAAACTCGTCAAATTCCTTATCGGTCCAAGCCAAAAAAGTGTCTGCCCAGAAGTAAATGTATTCCACATTGTGTTTTTTTATGTGGTTTTCGATCTCGGTCTTTACAAGATCCATCTTCTTCTTTCGGAAAAATGACAGGCCCTTTGCAAAATCCCCATCGCCGTAAAGCCTGTTCTGAGCTGGCGAGTTGCAAAACGCGCACGTATACGGGCAGCCGCGGTGGGTCTCGACAGGTAACAATCTGCGAATTTGCCCTCCCATGGGACGATAAAATCTCTTCTCACCAAACAACCCGACATCCGTTACTGGAGGCAGTTCGTTGATGTCCACAGGCCTTGATACGCTGTTTTTCCTTACCGTACCGTCTTTTTGGCGGATCCAAAGATTGGTCACATTGGTATAGTCTTCACCGTTTGATATGCAGTTTGCCAGGTCAATTATCGCGTTTTCGCCCTCTCCAACACATAACATATCTACATTAGGATACTTCATCACCAAGTCTGGGGCAAATGTTGGAAAGACGCCGCCGAAAAGATTCTTGATCCCGCAATCGCGAGTCTGATCTATTAACTTCATGCCGCGTAAGAAAGTCGTCTCAGTGCACGATACGGCAATCAGGTCCGGCTCAAAATCGTTGATAGCTGCATAAAAATCAGCAACAGCAGATCTGGTCGTCTTTTTAAAATGCAAATCGTCATCGTCCACGTCTAAAACCGGTCTGTGGGTGAGGGCCTTTTGGTTCACAATATCTGAATCCTCGATTGTAAGCTCGTCGTCAAACTTGTAAAACGTAGTATCGAAAAGCCCCGTTTGGTGACCCTCATTTTTTAAGATCTGCGATAGTGTGGCTATTGATGGAGGGACGGTACTCATGCCGCGCTCGTTTGGGTACAGGAATAATATCCGCGCGTCGCGGGTATTCGGCTTTCTTACCACTTTGGATGTAAGAAAAGGATTTGTCTTTTCCAATTCGACAAGCTGAAGATTGGCTGCCACGCCTGATCTTGTTTTTTCATATTTATATACATAACAGGCAATTAATGTGACAAACAAGGAATGATTTTCTAGCCGTGTTATGTTTTTAACAAAAAATTGAATCTTTTCAAGCACAAAAGCGTAGCCGAATTTTTAACCAAAGTCGTCCCATGGAAACTTCCTTCCGAGTAATACTTCCAAGTCCTTTACGTCCTTTTCATAGATTCTCTTGAGCCGCTCTCGCTCTTCTTGCGGTATTGGTGGTTTCTTTGTCTCTTTGGCAAAAAACCTGTCCCCCAGCCTCTGCCTTGTGACCGTAGGGATTATTCTCTGGGCAGTTTTCCTGAAAGTTGAACTTTCCAGCAATATTTTTGCAATGCTATTTTTCGGTGTCCTGTAAGCGCCTTTTGGCGGCTCAACAAAGTCTACCGTGTCGTCGATGCCAAGAAAGGACAGAATCGAGTTGATTGTGGGTACTGTATTTTTTATGTACTCTTCAAATATCGCTATCTTTATCCTGTCTGCAGAAAATACCTGCTGGAATCTTTTGATGTGTTTTGAGTAGAATCCTGCCACAAGAAGGTTATCTATGTGAAACTCGCCCCTTGCAATCTGTTCTTCATTAGAATCTAGTATCTTGCCAAAGCTACGGGTGTCATACCTCATAAACTGCAGGGAAAAATACTGGGATTGGGCTATCTCGATGGGATTTCGTAATGAAATTATTATCTTCGAGTCGGGGAAATGATCCTTGATGTCTGATGCAGAATGGGGGCAATACAAGTAGATGGGGCTAGACTCGCCCACCGCTTTGTAATTGGTTGCCTTTCTAAAGAGATTCAGGTATTCCTTTTTGTCGCTTACTATCTTCCGCTGGTAGTTTTCTGGGACATCCAATCTGGCAAAATAGTACGGCTCCAAATATTCCGGCATGAAAACTTTTGGATGCTGCATCAAATAATAGGACATGTTGGTAGTCGCGCTTTTTGGCGCCCCGACAATAAAGAAATTAGGTTGCATTCTTCATCAAACCAATTTTCGTAAATTACCTTTTTTCCCTAACCACGCTAACCATTGAATGAAGCAATATGGCCGTTATCAGCAAGATGGTGCCTAAAATTATTCCTCCCATCCCAATCAGCGCAATATTCGTTATCAGTTTCCCGTCCTCGGTAAAAATCTGGACCGACCAGGCCCCAAAAAAAAGACCGACGAGCAAAAAAACGGTGCCCGGTATACCGTAGAATGTCAGTGGACGTTCTATGGCGCTGTACTTTAAGGTGCTAAAAATTACCGACGATCCGTGTGAGACGGGATTGTGGGTGGAGGTATCACCGTCATAAAGAATTGTTATCGGAACCTCAACAATCCGCATCTTGCTCTTGGCGGCTTTAATCAAAATCTCAGTCGATACCCCCATGTTGTGCTCCGATGGAGCTATGTCTTGGAGTACTTTACTGTTGTACGCCCTGAACCCGCTTTGGGCATCCGTAATCTTTGAGCCCGAAGTAACGTTTGTCAGGCCCGTGATCGTCTTGATTCCAATCTTCCTGTATTTTGGTACATTGCTGCTCTCATTTAGAAACCTTGAGCCAATCACAATGTCTGCCTCGTCTTTCAAAATCGGCTCCATTACAACTTTGATGTCATCTAGTCTGTGCTGGCCATCTGCGTCAAACGTGATGAGCACATCCACGCCTATCTCGCGTGCCTTTGAAAACAAGCTGGCTATTGCGGCGCCATACCCCATGTTCTTCTGATGCACCACGGTCATGGCTCCAAGCTCTGAGGCAATCTTGCTTGTCAGGTCACTTGAGCCGTCATCGCAAACTATTATCGTATCCGTAATCTGTTTTAATTTGATAATTATTGCGGCAATGTTTTTCTCTTCATTATAAGCAGGTAGTCCTACGGCGATTTTCAACTATACCAGTTTTCCGCTTCAATATTAAAAATGATTGTATGAAACTGTCTTATTTTAAATAAGGAAGTCAGCGTCGATCAAGTATTGTCTGAGGGCCAAAGTCTGCTAAAAACCATAGAATGGAAGGACAACACAGTAGTAATGATTGATCAGACAAGACTGCCGACCGAACTTGTCTATGTGGAATACAAGGACTATCAGGATGTAGCAAACGCGATTAAAAACTTGGTAATACGTGGGGCGCCTGCAATAGGAGTTGCGGGTGCCTTTGGCCTTGCGTTAGCTTCTTTGCAAAGCAAGGCAACTGCAATGCCACCATTCATCGCAGATCTGGAGGTGGCAAGAAAAACGCTTTATGAGACACGACCCACCGCCGTTAACCTCGCGTGGGGATTGGAACAAATTATGAATATTGCAAAAGCAGGAACGGACGTTACCAAGACCCGGCAACTAATAATTCAGACTGCAAAACAGATGGCAGAAGATGATATCAAAATCAACATGACCATGGGAAGGAACGGCTCGGAATTATTCGACAACAACGACACCATAATGACCCACTGTAACGCAGGATCGCTGGCTACCGTAGGATACGGAACCGCACTTGGAGTTATACGAGCAACAAAAGAACGCGGCAAAAATATCAAAGTCATTGCAACCGAGACAAGGCCAGTACAGCAAGGATCAAGACTGACAGCGTTTGAGCTACACCATGATGGCATAGATGTAAGTCTGATTCCTGACACGGCAGTGGGATATACAATGTCAAACAAACTAGTTCACAAGGTAGTAGTGGGAGCTGACAGAGTTCTGCGAACTGGGCATGTCTACAACAAGATCGGCACATATCAGGTGGCACTCATGGCAAAACAGCACAGAATACCATTCTATGTTGCAGCGCCGCTTTCAACATTTGACCTTAAGAGCAACCCCGAAGACGTCATAATAGAACAAAGAAAGGGAACAGAGGTGACACAAATAGGTGATAAAAAGACAGCCCCAGACGGAATAAACGTGATAAACCCTGCGTTTGACATGACCCCCCCTGAGCTGATCTCGGGAATAATCACGGAGGTAGGAGTGGCAGTTCCGCCATATGAGGAGTCCATCAAAAAGTTATTTGAAGCTAAGAAATAGAAAGTTTTTATTTATTTTTAAAGATACATACAAAATATGCCAACCGTTACCGCAGATCAGGTAAAAAAATCGCTCACGCAGTGCATGGATCCGGAGGTGCCACTGAACATAGTGGAGATGGGGCTTGTATACGGAATTGACGTATCTGAATCAAACGACGTCCACATAAGGATGACTATGACCACGCAGGGATGTCCGTTACACCAGACGCTAGTTGACGATGTTACAAGATACACAAAAAAGGTTCCGGGAGTCAACAACGTCAAAGTAGACATTGTGTGGGATCCGCCATGGACATTGGACAAAATGTCCGAAGCTGCAAGGGCAAAGATAAAGGATCTTTCCAAAACAGGTAGTCCTGCCCCAATAGACTACGAAACCGCAATGCCACAGGGGGTGGGTTCGCTCGTACAGCAGGAAGACGGAGGAATGGTTCTGGCAAACGAGCACGACCAGGGATTCATGGTAAATCAGGCAATCGTTGACTTTTGGCGCTCCTGCAATGGGCAGCGAAAGATAACAGAACTTGTGGATATATTTGCGCAAAAAACCGGTCTTCAGAGGAATCAAGTAGAAAAAGAGGTAATTCAGCTGATAGGACAGCTCAGAGACGGCGGACTCGTAGTAATACCTACCCCCGATACTCCAAACGTGCAATTCAAAAAATAACACGCTTTCACACAAGACAATAAATTTTTTAGAATGTACATCAAACCGTATTAATTGCAAAAACAGTGTACCAGATGCGGCTCTTTTTTTGACTGTCAGGAAAATGAGTCATGTTGGTGTTTTAAGGAGCCAAAATTAGCCCGAAAAGACATCAAATTCAGTGACTGTATATGCAAAAAATGCATGATACTGCAGTATAGGGAAAGACTACTTGGCGTTTAAATGTCGCTATATAGCTAACCGGACAAAGTAATTGCTAACACCAAGCAAGCTTGTGCAACAAAAACAAAAATCTTGATTAAACCTTTGACAAAATATGCCGAACATGAGATGTGGCCACAAATGGATTTACGCCGAAGATCACAAAGAATGCAACGTGTGCTCGGAAGTAGAGTTTTTCAAGTAGGCTGGATTTCACTAATCTCTGATATGGTGGCGTGGACCGAATCCATCTTTACTACGGCGCGCTTTTCCCCAAATCCCAAAGCGACATACCAGTCGCCAAGCTCGTCGTCGTACTTGGTCTCAAGCGTTTTTACGTCGGCAGGAGCGACTGCATACTTTTTCACAATTCCTGACACTGCAACTGCAACTGCCTGCTTTTCGGTCTCTAGTCTTTTTTTCATCAGGCCGATTCCGGGCATAGTTATCCCTACATTTTTTCTACTATAATTACTTACAATTCCTTGTATGTAGGCATGATAAGACGT
>Ga0169931_10000474_pt1 | contig 65653 bp, 53 predicted proteins | sample Kivu_15m_20L_FD_129675 | JGI IMG/M metagenome (GOLD analysis project Ga0169931, IMG submission 129675) | Freshwater microbial communities from Lake Kivu, Western Province, Rwanda to study Microbial Dark Matter (Phase II) - Kivu_15m_20L... | ecosystem: Environmental > Aquatic > Freshwater > Lake... | reverse complement strand
GGGCAATCGCCTGAAGCCCAGGCTGAGCGCCTTCGCCTAAACATGGTCCAACCGGAACTTTCCGTACTCCAGGAAATCCTAGCAAATGATCTTGTCTATGGTCATTCTTCCGGATTAATCGATGATAAGGCAGCTCTCATCGCCCAACTTACCGGCGGCAGTTTCCGCTTTCTCTCGATTACCATCAGCGACCAATCCGTAAAAACCTGGGGTAAGGTGGCCGTCATCCGTCACCTCCTCCACGCCCAGACCGAGGACCGCGGTATTGCGGGCGAAATACACCTCAAGGTTCTTCAAGTCTGGCGCAAAACGGATGGACGCTGGCGGCTTCAGGAAAGACAGGCCGTACGCTACACGCCGGGCTGATTTCCAATCCGCAGCCCAGAGGCATGGCACGGTTATCGGCTGAACTCCTTCGTCGCTCCGGCGGGCATCCCATTTTGCAAGAAACCGCCCCCTTAGATTTGCCCGTCCGAATCTTACAATTTGGGACAGGCGTGCTTCTTAGGGGCCTCCCTGCCTATTTCGTTGAAACGGCCAATCGGCAGGGGATTTTCAACGGGCGCATCGCCGCTGTGAAATCCACCCGAACCGGCGATATTTCCGCGCTGCAGGCCCAAGATAATCTCTACACCCTTATGGTAAGAGGATGGCAAAATGCGAAACCTGTGGCAGAAGATTTCCTGTGCACCGCTATGCAAACCATCATGCCCGCTGCAACACACTGGCAACATATCCTCAAAAGGGCGGCCAATCCAGATACCCAAATCGTCATTTCCAATACCACGGAGGCTGGTCTTCAATATCTCCCGGAAAAACTGGTTCCGAAGATTGCCGCCACATCTTTTCCTGGAAAGCTCCTGCAGTGCCTCTGGCATCGCTTCGATTGTTGTGGGAGAGCCCGTGCCCCCGGAATGATTATCCTGCCCACCGAATTGGTTAGCGATAATGGCTACTTATTGCATGGCTTTCTTCTGACATTGGCCAGGCACAATGACATGCCCGGATCTTTTATCTCATGGATTGAAAAGAAGGTCGTTTGCTGCAATACTTTGGTGGACCGCATCGTACCGGGAAGGGTCAACGAAGTTGCTCAACAGGAGCTCTCCGAACACTATGGCTATGAAGACCAGCATGCCCTGCTGTGCGAGCCCTATGCCCTTTGGGCCATTGAAGGGGATGCGGGTATAGCAGAACAAGTTTCGTTTGCTCATTGCCATTCGGGTATTCGCATCAGTCCCGATATTTCCATGGACCGGGAACTGAAACTTCGCGTGCTCAATGGCACTCATTCCTTTCTTTGTGGAAAGGCCATGGCTGTCGGATTCGAAACCGTGTACGAGGCATTCCAGGAACCATCGTTTCAAGCTTTTGCCCGAAACCTTATTTTTGAGGAAATCCTTCCTTCATTGCCCGCTATAATTGGTGCTGGTACAAAGAACCAGTTCGCAGAAGACGTGCTCGACCGGTTCGCCAATCCCCATATCGCTCACGCCTGGCGATCTATCGCTGCCCAATACCCGGCTAAGGTGGTTACTCGTCTTATTCCCCTGCTGAAAGCATACCGTAGGCAAAGAGGCTATCCACCGCCTATTATGACGGCATGCTTGTGCGATGCCATGCAGTTCATACTCGATGACCGAAACTTCCCAACCGATGCGCAGACCACCAGCATATTGGAGGCTATTCGCTCCGATTTTCCGGAACCGGAAAGGCGATTAGCAGCCCTTCAAACCAAGGCGGAAATCTGGGGGGAAGACCTTTCTCCCTGGCTTCAGCGTTAACCCATGCCGGGAGCCCCTGTCTTTAACGTTTGGCCTGAAGGCTGGTGAAGGGAGGGCGGAACGACGCCGTCGCGGGCATTGGCCAGCAGGCCCTCGATATCTTCTAGGGTCAGATTATCCTTTCCTGCGGGGAGACTGGCCGCCATTTCCAAGGACTTGATGGCCTCAGCGAATGCCTGATTTGCAAGATAGGCCTGACCCAAGTTAAACCAAACCTTGCGCAGCCAGCCGTGATTTGTGTCACCTTCCTGGAAATTCCGAAGGGAAACAAGACGCAATTCCGACGCGGCACCGGTGAAGTCACCCTGAATGAGGTGGCACTCCCCCTTTATTCGCCTGGCCTTCCAAAATATGGGCTGATGAGGGATGGAATTCTTCAAGGTGGTATCCAGATCAGCGATAGCCGAACCATAATCCCCGTTAGCTATGTGGACAAAGGCCCTGCCGAAATAGGCTTCCTCCCCATGGGGATTCACCAGGATGCTTTTATTAAAATCGTACAGGGCATCCCGGTAGTTCTTCAGCCGGAAATTGATATAGCCTCTGCGCTCGTATGCCTTAGCGTGCTTCTCACATTTCTGGATAGCCATGTCCAGTGCCTCCTTGGCAGCCTGGACCTCCCCTTTACCGGCCAGTTTTCTACCTAGTAAGTAAGATTGAATTGCCGACTTATCGCCGTGTGGTTCCAGTTCCTTGTATTCCTCGATTTTCCCATTTTCCAGCTTCCAGGCACTCAATGAACCTGCAATCGCATATTCGCAGACGGCCTCCAGGGCCGCTATGGTGTTCCGCCAGGTTCGTTCGGTGATTTCAGGCTCTACGTGCCTGGGGATATTCAAGGAGTTTTGGGCACTGTCGAAAATGGCCTCCGAGCGCAGAAATACATCGCCCTTGAAATGAATTTCTACCCGCAGATTGAACTGGTTAAGTGCCATTTCAAAACTACGGGGATTATTAAATATAAACTGCCCGGCCAGGATTACACGGTACGAAGACATGATTGCGAGGAGTGCAGAAAAGACGAATGGCCCAAAGGTAATCCTTTCCCTGAGCCTTTAAACATGCTGCACACGGTAAATGGCAACATTCAATGGAATCTGTCCAACATTCGTTGCGGCTTGTCGGCAGGCTTTTCAGCCGGGGAAGTCTTTTGAGTTACCAAAAGAAATGTTGGATCAATCTGCATGCGCATAGAAAAGCCCATTTGTTCCAACTCAATCACCACATACCTTCCATTGTGATTGTCCACCAATTTTCCTTTCAAGCCAAGAAGCCTGCCGTATCGAATTTCTACCTCGTCACCAACCTCCGGTTGCAACTGGACAGCTTCTACCTGGATATTCTCGCCGGTAATAGCCTTGAGGATGTCGATTTCACGCTCCGGGATGGGGTGCATTTGGCGGTTAAAGCGGATAAACCGAACCACGTATTCCGTATCCATCACGGAGGTGGTCTCCGAACGGAGGATTTTCACAAAAATATAACAGCTTATGAGAGGCAGGGTCACCCGTTTGACCTTGCGGGTGTAAACCCGCTCAAAGGTATTCAGTGGCAGGTAGCATTGAACCCCCTTTTCTGAAAGCAGACGCTGAACCAGCTTTTCCCTCTTGTACTGGGTGTAAACAGCATACCATTTAGGCTTGTCCGCCGAAACTTGCTGTGGCATTTGGTCACTTGGCCCTGCCTTCAATTCCTCGGGTGTTTCTTCCATAACTGAGTGCGAATGATTCAGCGGATGGTGACCATCCCATGGGTGAGTATATAGGTTTCTCCGGACTGAGGACAAGTGGCCTCGCCTTCTTCTGAAAAGGTCAGTTTTTGTCCCATTCGACTCATGTATCCGTTTACGCGGGCGGGATTTCCTGTAACAAGGGCGAAATCGGGCACATCGCGGGTAACCACTGCCCCCGCCCCGATGAAAGCATAGCGACCAATTCGGTTACCGCACACGATGGTGGTGTTGGCACCGATGCTGGCTCCTTCGCCGATGTGCGTCGCTTGGTAGTCCGCCTTGCGGTTGACTCCGCTGCGGGGATTAATGACATTGGTAAAAACAGCGGAAGGACCCAAGAATACATCGTCGCCGCATGTAACGCCGCTGTACAGGGAGACATTGTTTTGGACTTTTACATTATTTCCCAAAACCACACCGTCAGCTACAAAAACGTTTTGGCCCAGATTGCAGTGCTTTCCAATAATGGCACCCGGCATGATATGGCTGAAATGCCAGATTTTCGTTCCGGCGCCAATGCGGGCCCCCGCGTCCACCACAGCGGAGGGATGGATAAACACCTCTTCCATTCAGGCAAAAAATTTCGTTACGGCCTCGGTAATGTAATCCAACTGCTCCCGAGTCATCTCGGTGTGTATGGGCAGGGAGAGGACAGACTGGCAAAGTTCTTCCGTTACGGGCAAGTCTCGGACCGAGGTAAATTGCTTGAATGCCTCCTGGTCATAAAGCGGCAGCGGATAGTAAACCATAGTTGGGATATCCCGATCCTTTAGCCATAACTGCAAAGCATCGCGCTTCCCTGCCCCAACCCGAAGGGTATATTGATGGAATACATGGCTGGACCAGGGTACCCGGTGTGGGATGTGAATTCCCGGAAGAGGGCTAAATGCCGCGTCATAGACGTCGGCCACCGTGCGACGGGCGGCGGCAAAGGCATCCAGATGGGGCAGCTTCACCTGTAATATGGCCGCCTGCAGGGAATCCAGGCGGGAGTTCACTCCGACCAAATCGTGGTAATAGCGCCTAGACTGCCCGTGGTTGGCAATTTTGTGAAGCTTCTCGCCAAGGGCGGCATCTTGCGTGTACACGGCCCCGCCATCGCCATACGCCCCAAGGTTCTTTGACGGATAAAAACTAGTAGTCCCGATATGACCAATGGTCCCGGATTTCACTTTCTTACCATCAGCGAGGAAATAATCGGAACCCATGGACTGGGCATTATCCTCAATCATCCAAATTCCCACACGGTCACATAGGCTGCGAATGCCCTCCAGATTGGCACACTGGCCGAAAAGATTAACTGGGACCACGACACGGGTTCGTGGGCTGAGAGCCTCTTCCACAGCCCCCGGTGTCACGTTGAAGGAATCCATGTCCACATCCACCAAAACCGGCTTAAGCCCCAAAAGGGCAATGACCTCGGCAGTAGCCACATAGGTAAACGCCGGCACGATGACCTCATCGCCAGGCTTTAAGTCCAATCCCATGAGGGCGATTTGAAGAGCATCTGTTCCATTGGCGCAGGGAATCACCCGGGTGACGCCGAGATACTCCTCCAGGCTATGGCGGAATTGCGATACTTGGGGACCATTGATATAGGAGGTATCCATTAGCACCGCCGCAATGCCCTCATCTACCTGGGACTTTAAGCGCAGGTATTGCCCCTTCAGGTCCACCATCTGAATTCCTTCCATACCCCTATTTCCCTACAATATCCCGAGTGCCCGGTCTGCAATGGTCTTGCCAATAGCAAGTGAAGCTGTGGCCGCCGGAGAGGGAGCATTGCACACATTGACCACCTGGCTATCGGCAAATATAAGGAAATCGTCGCTCATGTTACCCTGGGCATCAGTGGCCATAGCACGGACACCGGCACCACCGCGGACCAGGTCATCCAGACGGATATCAGGCACGAGATGCTGTAAGGCCCGCACAAAAGCAGCGGAGGAAAAAGAGCGATGAAGCTCCCCGAGGCCATAGCGCCAGTGTTTAGCCGCCAGGCGTCGGAACCCTGGGAAAGCCAGAGTCTCCGCCAATTCGCCGGGGTGGACATCCCAGCGGGAATAGCCCTCGCGACGGAAGGCCAATACGGCATTGGGGCCGGCCTCGATGCCGCCTTGAATCATGCGGGTAAAATGAACCCCCAGGAAAGGGAAATCCGGATTGGGTACGGGATAGACCAAATGGCGCACCAAATAGGCTCTTTCGGGTTTAAGGTCGTAGTATTCCCCTCGGAAAGGAATAATTTGAAGGGGAGTCATTGGCATGCCGGTCATACGGGCGACCTTATCGGAGTACAAGCCGGCGCAGTTAATGAGCACCCGGCCAGACACTTCTTGCCCATCCTCCGAGCGAACCACTATTTCTGAAGGGGTGCGGCGGATCGCCTCTACTCGGAATCGGGTCAAGATGGCTCCGCCCAGAGACTTTACCTTTTCAGCGTAGCGGCGAGAAACAGTGGCATAATCGACGATGCCTGCCTGGGGTACAAGGATTGCCTCCCGGACGCGTATGTGCGGTTCCCGCTCCAGTGCTTCTTCCCGTGAAATGCGGCGTATACCCTTCAGCCCATTCTGCAAGCCGTTCTGAAAAATTTTTTCCATAGCAGGAATATCCTTCGCCTCGGTCGCCACAATGAGTTTGCCACATAATTCGTAGGGAACCCCCTCCGCTTCGCAGAATGCGAGCAATTCTTGATAGCCACTCAGGCAATTCAAGGCCTTCAGGCTGCCGGGTCGGTAATAAATGCCCGAGTGAATAACCCCGCTATTGTGCCCCGTTTGATGCCGGGCTACATCGTCTTCCTTTTCTAGGAGAACCAAGCGTAAATCGGGCTTTTCTTGCAAGATGCGCCAGGCTGTAGCTATTCCCACAATGCCCCCACCCACCAGTACCACGTCATTTTTCATAGTAATTATTTTTCGCACACATAAGAAATTAAAAATGATTTCATATGTATTTTTTAAATGATGTAATCAGCCCCAGATAAGGGTTTTAGACATATTCAAATTATTTGCTATGGTATCCTTTTTGTTAATCGGGATTTCATGCGAAACCAAGAAATGGAAAACAGGCAACTCACCGAACCCCGGTTCCTTCATCGGGACCCACGATTCTGGCTCGTGGTGTGTTGCATGTTTCTGGCATTTTTCTGGATCATCCATGGTTTTCCGCCATAGGCATCAGCTTTAAGCTAAGGTCCAAGGCTTCGGCCGAGTGCGTAAGCGCACCAAGGGAAAGGTAATCCACGCCAGTGATAGCATACTCCCGAAGATTTTCCTCCCGGATGCCCCCGGAAGCCTCGGTCTCCAGCCGGCCGCCGATGAGGATTACCGCCTCCTTGACCTGCAGGGGAGAAAAGTTGTCGAGCATGATGCGTTGGCAGCCTCCGACATGCAAAACCTCTTCTATTTCGCGGCGATTCCGCACCTCCACCGTGACGGGCAGTTCCAAACCCCGGGTAGTCATATAGTCGGCAACCCGCTCCAAGGCTGCAGCGATGCTGCCCGCCGCGTCGATGTGATTGTCCTTCACCATAATCCGGTCGAACAGACCGTACCTATAATTGGAGCAGCCTCCCAGGGCAACTGCCCATTTCTCCAAAGGGCGAAGCAGAGGCGTCGTTTTTCGGGTATCGAGAAGTTTTACGGGCAAATCAGCGACCATATTGGCCAGACGGTGACTCAGCGTTGCAATACCACTCATCCGCTGCATGGTATTGAGAGCTAGTCGCTCCCCAGCGAGAATGGCGCGGGTATTGCCAGTGAGGATGGCAGCTTTCTGTCCCACAGTTACCCCAGCCCCGTCAGCCACCAAAGCTTTCCATTCAGATTCCGGATCGAGGTGTTTGAAAATGGCAGCGGCTATTTCCAGACCGGCTATAATTCCCTCCTGTTTAACCAATAGGTAAGCTTGCCTCCTGTCATCGGAAGGAATACAAGCCTGAGAAGTGTGATCACCGGAGCCAATATCCTCCGCAAGACCATGCTGAATAAAATCAGCGAGCCAGGCTGCCCCTACCATGTGATTCATGCCCTGCGAAGACATTTTACCCTACATTTGTTCGTTTAAGGCCAAAAGGCACTCAATGGTTCACCGGCGTAAGTTAATGCTTCATCCATTTATCCTCATCGCAGGTCTACTGGGAGGATGCAAGGGTGACAGCGGGGAGGCGCCTCCCAACCTCGACCCAGCCGGGGTTAAATTTCAAATACGTCGCTTTGAGCAAGAGCTTTTTGAAGCTGATACATCGGCCTTTAGCGCTGCCTTGGGAGAGATGAGGGCTAAGGATCCTGAATTTGCGAGTCTTTACTTTCAGGAAATTCTGGGAGCCGGGGACCCACGCATTGCCCCCCAAGGGGAGGAAGCCTACCTGAAGGGATTCATTGTTTTTAAAAAAGCCCGGGACTTGTATTGGCGAGTGCAAAAGAAATACGGCGATTTCAGTCCTTTTGAAAAAGCTTTTACCAACTCGCTGCGGCTTTTCCACCACTATTTTCCGACCCAGCCTGTGCCTCGCTTGACCACCTACCTCTCGGAGTTTTCCCTTGGCAACTTCATATATGGCGACAATCGCCTGGCGGTTGGACTCGATTTTTACCTAGGCCCAGGATATCCTTACCAGGCGGAAAACCCCCAAAATCCTAATTTTTCCGCATACCTGACCCGATCCTTCAATGCAGACCATCTTGTTTGCCGAACCCTTCAGCCCCTGGTGAATGACCTACTGCCTCCGCCTGACCGAGAGGATTTGCTTTCGCTGATTATCCACGAGGGCAAGAAACTTTATTTGCTTGATTTGCTGCAGCCCGGCACCCCAGATTCTGTCATAATGGAAGTCAGCGGAGCCCAAGCGAAATGGCTTGAGGCCAATGAGCGGGAAATATTCAGTTTTTTTGTCCAGGAATCGTTGCTTTACGCGAGCGATTGGCAGAAAATACGTAAATATGTCGATTACAGCCCCCACTCGCCTGGCATGCCTGCCGCCGCTCCGGGTCGCACCGGCTCCTGGCTGGGATGGCAAATAGTGAGCGCTTGGATGGCAAGGCATCCCGATGCCACACCAGCTGACCTGGTGAAGCCCGGCGATTCCCGGCTATTTTTTAACGATTCGGCGTATCGACCGCCGAGAAATTGACCGATAGCATGCGAAACATTCCCTTGGTTGATTTGTCCCGCTTCCGGGAAGGAAGTGCGAAGGAAAAAGCCGATTTTATTGAAGAAATCGGCCGAGCTTTTCACACAGTTGGCTTTGTTGGGGTAAAACACCACGGCATTCCGGCTGCGCTTATTCGCGATTTTTACCAGGAGGCACATGCCTTCTTTGCCCTGCCGGAGGAGACTAAACTTTCCTACAAAATTCCAGGAGCCAATGGACAAAGAGGTTACACCGCTTTCGGCACAGAGCACGCGAAACAGTCGGAGGTGGCTGACCTTAAAGAGTTTTTCCAGATTGGAAATGGGGGCAATCCGCCTGTGGCGGAAATTCCTTCTTTTTTACCCCTGGGGGAAGAACTATTCCGCCAGTTCGGAAAGGCCGGAAGTAGCCTGTTACAGGCCATTGCATTATTTCTCGGGCTTCCTGTCGACTATTTCGACCAACAGATAGAAAACGGAACCAGCATTCTTCGCGCCATACACTATCCGCCTATCACCCGGGAACCGGCGAGTGCCATCCGTGCTGAACAGCACGAAGATATTAATCTAATTACCCTGCTGGTGGGGGCCTCAGCTGGCGGATTAGAACTGCTTTCGAAGGAAGGAACCTGGTTACCCATCGTTCCCGAGGCCGACGAAATCGTCATTAACGTTGGGGATATGCTACAGCGGCTAACCAATCAGCACCTTTGCTCCACCACCCATCGTGTGGTTAATCCTCCCCGTTCGGAGTGGCACCTACCCCGCCTGTCCATCCCCTTTTTCCTGCATCCTAGACCAGAAATGGATTTAACCTGTCTGCCCCATTGCATACATTCCGGAAAACCAGCGTCATATGCCCCAATCACTGCCGGAGAATACCTCGACGAACGTCTTCGGGAAATAGGTCTTAAAAAATAATACCATGATGCTTCGATTTTTTTCATTCCTGCTAACATCCTTCCTATTTACCACCCTGCTCCATGCCCAAGGGCGCATTGATTGGACAGAAGACGGTTCCGGTATCCGGGAAATAAGAGACAACGCGATTGTGCGGATTTCTCTTCCTGACCGCCGGGTAGATACCCTAATCCCTTCCTCCCTGCTTCAGCCTGTGGGTCGGGAAAAAAACCTCTCCATCCGCAGTTTTGCCTATTCGACGGATAACCGCAAGGTGCTGATATACACCAATACCCGACAAGTCTGGCGCTATGATACCAAGGGAGATTACTGGGTCCTGGATCTGGGTAGCGGCAAGCTCCGCCAGTTAGGTGTTGGATTTGAACCGGCCACCCTGATGTTTGCCAAATTCTCACCAGACAGCCGCAAGGTCGCTTATGTTCAGCGCCATAATCTTTATGTGGAAGACCTGGAAAGTGGCAAGATAACTGCCCTCACAAAGGACGGCGATGCCCGCCTTATTAATGGGACCTTTGACTGGGTGTACGAAGAAGAATTTGGCTGCCGCGACGGATTCCGGTGGAGTCCAGATTCCCAATCCCTGGCTTATTGGCAGATTGACGCCAGGCAGATTCGGAACTTTCTTATGATAAATACCACCGATTCCATCTATGCCTTCAATGTACCCGTGGAATACCCCAAGGTGGGCGAGGCACCTTCTCCCTACCGAATTGGCGTGGTTGCTGTCTCAGGCGGTGATACCCGCTGGATGGCCATTCCAGGGGATCCCCGGCAAACCTATCTGCCCCGCATGGAATGGGCCCATAACAGCCAAGAACTCATCGTGCAACAACTCAATAGAAAGCAAAATGAGAGCACCCTCTATTATGTGCAGGTAAATACCAGTCAGGCCACCCCCTTTTACCGGGAGAGCGATGCAGCCTGGATAGATGTGGAAGGCCCTCAGGGATGGGATTGGCTAGATCAGGGCAAGCGTTTCCTATGGCAATCGGAAAAAGACGGCTGGCGGCATGTTTACCGCATTTCCCGAGACGGGAAGGAAGAAAAATGCATCACCCCCGGCGAGTATGACATCATCTCCATCGTGGCTATTGACGAGATTAACCGCCACCTTTATTTCATGGCATCTCCCAAGAACGCCACCCAGAGCTACCTCTACCGAAGCTCCCTCGATGGAGGTAAAGCCGCCGTAAGATGGTCACCCGAACATCTCGTCGGAACCCATAGTTACGACATCGGTCCGGCTGGCCGTTTTGCCCGCCATACCTTTTCCAATGCCCGCACCCGACCCACCACCGAGTGGCTGGATTTGCAGCGGCATGCGCCCCTGGATACGGCCAAATCGGTAGATGCCCAGTTAAAAGGAGCGACTACGGACTTGGACATCACCTTTCTCCAGGTGGAGACAGCCGAGGGAGTGATGCTGGATGCTTGGTTCACCCGACCGCGCGGATTTGATCCCACACGAAAGTACCCTGTGGTATTTAATGTGTATGGAGAACCGGCAGGCAGTACCGTACGGGATGCCTATGGTACGGGGCGAAACAATCTCTACGCAGGGGACATGAGTACGGACGGTTATATCTATGCTTCGGTGGACAACCGAGGCACGCCCTCTCCGCGTGGCCGGGCATGGCGAAAAGCCATTTATCGCCAAATCGGCCGCATCAATATCCGGGATATGGCGCAGGGGGCCCAAGCCCTTTTTGCCCGATTCCCATTCATGGACACTTCCCGGGTGGCCGTACATGGCTGGAGCGGAGGAGGTTCTTCGACCCTCAATCTATTGTTTCAATATCCTGCTATTTTTAAGACTGGCATCTCCGTAGCTGCGGTAGCCGACCAACTGACCTACGACAATATTTATCAAGAACGATATATGGGCATACCCCAGGAGAACCGGGAAGATTTTGTTTTAGGTTCACCCGTGACCCATGCGCGTCATCTGCAGGGCAATCTACTTTACATTCATGGGACTGGTGACGACAACGTGCATTATCAGAATGCCGAAAGGCTGGTCAATGAACTGGTCCGACACAATAGGCAATTCCAGTTTATGCCCTATCCAAATCGTTCCCACGGCATTCGGGAAGGAGAGGGAACCACCCTCCATTTGCGCACCCTTTTTACCAACTATCTGAAGCAATACTGCCCACCAGGCGCAAAATAAGCCCTGCCAACTATGACAACCACTACGGAAACTTCGGGGCAAGGCCCCCGGCTTGCGCGATCCATTGGTCTTTCCATGGCCGCAGTCCTCGTCGTCAGTTCCATCATCGGGTCAGGCGTTTTTAAGAAAGTAGCCCCTATGACGGCCGAACTGCTCTCTCCGGGTTGGGTCCTCCTGGCATGGGTGGTTGCTGGTCTTGTTACGCTGGCCGGGACCCTCTCTGTGGCGGAGGTGGCTGGACAAATCAGTGGCTCCGGAGGGGCCTATGTTTTCCTGCGGGAGATTTACGGAAAGACGATTGCCTTTTTTTTTGGGTGGAGTAATTATGCGGTGATTCGCACCGCATCTGTTGCTTCTATAGCCTATGTTTTCGCCGAGTCCGTCCACGCCATAATACCTCTACCCGGATTTTCGCCGCAGTTGGAATCCTTTTCCCTGTGGGGGCTATTATTTCCATTGGCCAACTTTGGTGTCAAGGCCTTGGCCATCGCCCTCGTGATAGGGCTCACCTACCTGAATTTCCGGGGGGTGAAAAATGCTGGCATACTAAGCCAGTGGACCACGGGAGCCGTAGTGTTCAGCCTACTTATTATCGTGTTCTTCAGTTTGAGCTGGCAGGGAGGTAGCTGGGAGAATATCCGCCAGAACGCCGAGGGATACATGGCCCTTCGCGCTGAAGGTTTTCCGTTTTTTGCTGCCTTTTTCTCAGCGATGCTGGCTGCCTTTTGGGCTTATGAAGGATGGATTACCGTGAGTTTCATCGGGGGAGAAATACACCAACCGCGGAAAAATCTGCCGCTGGCCTTATTTATTGGCGTCATGGCAGTAATCGCCATATACCTATTGGTGAATATAGCCTACCTCTACGTCATGCCAGCAGCTGAACTCATTGATATCCATGAGGAAAAAAACAAGATAGCTGCCGTAGCAGTAGTAGAAAAGACCGTAGGTACAGCAGGCATTTTGTTTATCGCTATGCTGATATGCCTCTCCACCTTCGGTTGCACCAACACCACCATCCTACTGGGTGCAAGGCTGTACTACGCCATGGCGCGGCGGGGAGAGTTTTTCGCACCTGCGGCAAAGGTTCATCCCGTGTACCGGACCCCAGGGAATGCCTTATGGTACCAGGCTTTCTGGTCTTCGGTGCTCATCATGTCCGGTAGTTTTGACCAATTGACGGATATGCTGATTTTCGCTTCTTTCCTATTTTACGGCCTATGTACCTATGGGGTCTTCGTACTAAGAAAAAGGAATGGGGGAGCACCCGATTCTTATCGGGTACCGGGCTATCCGCTCGTTCCCCTTTTCTTTGTGGGCTTCTGCCTTGTCCTGATTGCCATCACTCTTTACAATCGCCCTGGAGAAGCTGGCTTTGGATTGCTACTAATCGCAACAGGTTTACCCTTTTACCTGAAATGGCGGCACCGACCTGCCCTGGCCAACGATGGAGAGGACGACTAAGAATGCCTAGTTAGCAATCATTTCACCTATTAATGTGCCTGCCTTGACCCGACTGGTATCTTACAATCTCAACGGCATCCGCTCCGCTATGGACAAGGGATTAATCACTTGGCTTAGCAAGGCAGGCATTGACGTGTTTTGCGTTCAAGAGACCAAAGCGCATGCCGATCAGGTGGATTTGTATCCTTTCAAGGAAATGGGTTACCATATCAGCTGGGCTCAGGCTGAAAAAAAGGGATACAGCGGGGTGGCTACCTTTTCCCACCAGAAACCCGACAAGGTGGTGGTAGGTTGTGGTGTTGCGGCCTATGACCGAGAGGGAAGAATTCTCCGCACCGATTTCGGGAACCTGACTATCCTGAACTGCTATTTCCCCTCCGGTACGACCGGGGATGTGCGCCAAGATTTCAAGATGGAATTTCTGGCCGACTTTCACGACTGGATTCGGGAATTGCTAAAGGAAAGGCCGCGCTGTATCGTGGTAGGAGATGTCAATATCGCCCATCATCCCATAGACATCCACGATCCAGTAGGAAACCGGAAAAGTTCAGGGTTTTTGCCCGAAGAAAGGGAATGGATGGATCGCTGGGAAAAGTTGGGATTCATCGATGCGTTCCGCTTTCTTCATCCTACCGATGTGCAGTACAGCTGGTGGAGTTTTCGGGCCAATTCGCGTCAAAATAATAAAGGCTGGCGAATCGATTACCAAATGGTGAGCCGGGAGCTGGAAGGTGCCCTCCGCGGTGCTGGTCAGGCCATGGAAGTCGTTCATTCCGATCATTGTCCGGTATGGGCCGATTATGAATTATCTTAAATCCAAGGAATATGCGCATTCTTATTTGGCAGATTTTAATGGTAAGCCCCCTGGCAGTTGTCCAGGCACAGGACTGGTCCGGTGGCATCCGTGCCGGATTAAACTACTCACGCCTTGATGGTCCCCCGGAGATGGATGGAAGCGGCAAGGCTCTCGAGACCCATTCCCTGTCCAGCGGTTTTCATATTGGGGCCATGGTGGGCCGTCGATTAGGAAATGCCGTTGGCCTTCGGGCAGAGCTCCTTTACACCCAGCGGGGAACCGACTACAGGTATCAGGGACCATCTTACTTCCGGTTTTTCAGTGAGAGCGGTGCTGCAGCTACAACCCGGGGAGAGCGTCTCACCACGCTCCGAGTTACAAATACTTATCTTGACCTACCCCTTTCGGCATACTTGCGGCTAGGCAGGCTTGAATTGTCTGCTGGTGGCTACGGCGGCTTCTTAGTGAGTTCTAAAGCTGTTGGTGAAATGAACTACAGTGGAAAAAGCACCCTGGGTCAGAATTTGGATCCCATAGTGGTGAGCCTGCAATACAACTACCTAAGTGATGCCTATCAACAGGCAGGGGTGCCGGCCGCGCGGACCATCACGGTAGACAACCGGCGGGTGGTAGTTCCCTCCCGCATAGGGGCCTACTACGACGCGAGGGACACGGGGATTCCACTCTATCGCCGGACGGATGCTGGTATTCACGCCGGGCTCGGATGGTTCATGAGCCAAGGGCTCTACTTGGGAGCCCGCCTTCAGCAGGGACTCCTCGACATGTCGCAAGCTGATCAGGAATATTCCCTGGTGAGTCTTGATGCGTCGGGGAAGATCGTACCCCGCAGCGATAAGGACCGGAATTTCTCGGTCCAGCTTTCCATCGGATTTAGTTTGTAAGGATTTCCGGAAGGAAAAGTCAGAATAAATTCCGGAATCCGAGATGGATTTTGGGTGAAGCCCTAGAGAGCGGCTGCCCACGATTTGACCCTGCGGCGATGCTGAATCCGAAAAGGCCAGCTGCCGTTTCCAGTTGCATGCCGGCGCCAAGCCCGAAAGGCCAGTCGACAGCCAGACTACTCGTGGGAAAAGTTGTTGTGAAAGCCTGGTTGAAGAAGGTATATATATTTGAATTTTTCCCGATGAGCATTTTATAGGCCATGGAGACCAAAGTGAAACGACGAACCAAAAATGCTTCCTCGTCGAAACCCCGAAGGTTCTGATTTCCACCCAGTCGGAATCCTTCATTGCGCAGAGGCCTACCGTTTCCTCCGAGCAGTCCGGTGGAAGCCTGGACATGAAATGCGCTCCATTTCCCAAGGGGAAAGAATGCATGCCCCTCCGCATGCAGGCGAAGGCGCAGCTGGCGCTCCATGTCGCGATAGCTCGCAGCAAAGCCTAGGGCTTCGAGCCTGGCATCGGTTAAAATCCGTCGGCTGGCGCCGGAAAACCGAGTCTGCAGAGACCAACCCAGGCGCGGATTGAGCGGGTAATCCGTCCGGTTAAAAGAAAAGGAGATTCCGATGCCCCGCTGCCGCATATCGAGTTGATCAGGAAGTTCGCCGGACTGGCGGATAGCCTCTTCGTCCAGACCGATGAGGCGGCTGGCCGACGACTCCAAGTACACCTGAACAAAATCGGCGCCCTGGAACTGAAGAAGAAATCCGAGAGATTGGTCGACGTTGAGGAAGGAAGTGTCGCGCTTATACAGGGAAAACCGACCATCGAGACCCAAGGGCGAACCCAGGATGAAGGGAAAGCGAAGGGCCAGATCAAGTCGTTGGGTCTCTGGTCGCAACCGCTCGTATAGGAGGTGAATCCGCTCACCCAAGGCGAAAGCATTGAGGAATTCGCCCTCCAGCGTACCGGTGAGCAGTGTACCTCCTGCCCGGGTAGTTGCCCCAGGCAGGAGGCCTATCAGAAAATCAAAGCGGCTTGCTGGTCTTTTTTTCAGATCAAGGACCCAGTCCATTTCCCTTCCCCGGAGTACCGGCGTGGCAGACAGCAGTTCGAGGTAAGGAAGAGCCTGCACCCGGGAGGCAATCCGGCTGGGCATGGCCCCGGAAAAAGGCATGCCCTTGCGCAGGTTGAGATAGCGAACGAGAAATCGAGGAGATATGGGTCGCTCCCCCTTTAGGAGAAGTGTATCCAGGATGACCGGATCGCCGAGATTAATCCGGAGACTCCCCTCAAGCCACCCCTGTTCGGCCCGGAGGATGTCCAGGTCCACGCGGGTAAAGGGATATCCGCGGTCGTTGAACCAGCCGCCCACTCCGGCAAGCAGGCGGTCGCGGCTGGCCTGTGTGGCAGGGGTTCCCGGCATCCGGGCGATGAGCTCCCTCCAGGTTGTAGCATCTACTCCCACCATGGTAAAGTCCGGAGGGAAGCGGGGTATCTGGATTTTTCCCCATCGGTAGCGGGGACCCTGGTGAAAGCCATATTCCCATCCGCTGGTAATTCGCCGGATACTATCGGCCGCGTACTCAAGAAACCCCTCCCGATGCATGCTATCGGTCAGGGAATGCAGGAATAGCAGAACCTGGGCGCTGTCTGCCCCCGGGAATCCCTTTGCCACAGAGCGAGCAGGTTCGGCTACCGGGGATGCGACCTGAGCCAGGAGGCATTCCGGAAGGTGGGGGATAATCAGCAGGGCCGCGCAGTAGAGGTATCGCATCCCCGGGAGAGGTATTAATGTGAACAAAAATAGGGTATCTGCCGGGAAGTGCCGGCTAGGGAGGTGGAAAAGGGAACAATAAAAAACATTTTGTTTTAATAAACATTTTGTTTTATTTTTGTCTCTCCATTTACCCCCCATGTATCTGAATTGCCATACCTGTTTCAGCCTGCGCTACGGGGTTATGACCCCGGAGGACCTGGTGGCGCATGCTGTCGAGCGGGGTGTCGGAGCCTTGGCGCTGACAGACATCAATAATACGAGTTGTATGGGTGCCTTTCTGGACAGCTGCGGGAAGGCGGGAATACGGGGAATTGGGGGCATTGATTTCCGGGATGAATCTGGACGCTGCCTTTACATTGGCATCGCCAGAAACCGAGAGGGTTATGCGGAATTGAACGCTTTCCTAACAGATTTTTCGATGAAACGGCGGCCCTTACCCTTACTGCCGCCAGATTTCCGGCACAGTTGGATTATTTTTCCCCGGCTGGCTAAGCCTGTGGGGCAGTTCCGCGACCATGAACTTTTGGGGATCCGGCGGGAGCATGCGGCCCGCTTGTTCCGGCACCCCATTGGAAAGAGTATCCACAAGTTGGTGGCCCTTTGCCCGGTCAGTTTCCGCCACGCGGAGGATTTCGCGGTACACCGGCATCTGCGTGCCATTGACCGGAATAAGCTCCTGGATCATCTGCAATCGGGGGAGCTGGGCCATGTCACGGATGTCATGGAAGGTACCGAACAGGCGGAGGAGCCGTTCCGGGCCTACCCGGAGATTATCCGGAACACGCACAAGATACTGGAATCGTCTTCGCTGGAGCTGACACGTGGGCTGGGGGTAAATCGGCGCTACTTCACCGGTAGTGGGGAGGGGGATTATGCATTATTGGAGAAGCTGGCGGAATCGGGTTGTCGGCGGCGGTACGGGGAGTTGGCAGCGGCGCGCGACCGCATGCGGCAGGAGATGCAAGTTATCCGCACGCAGCGATTTTGCGCCTATTTCCTCATCACCTGGGACATTGTTCGGTATGCGCGTTCGGCGGGGTATCACCATGTGGGACGGGGCAGCGGAGCCAATTCCATTGTGGCTTACTGCTTGGGAATCAGTGATGTGGATCCTCTGGAGCTTAACCTGTACTTCGAGCGCTTCATCAATCCCCACCGTTCGTCACCACCTGATTTCGACATTGACTTTTCTTGGGACGAGCGGGACGATATCACCGACTACATTTTCAAGCGATACGGGCAGGCGTATGTGGCCCTTTTGGCGACGTACAGCACGTTTCAGCGCAGGGCGGCCATCCGGGAACTGGGCAAGGTGTACGGTTTGCCGAAAGCAGAGATTGACAAACTGGTTCTGGGGGCAGATCGGGGTGCTACCTGCCGGCACGAGTTGGAGCCGGTCATCCTGCATTATGCTGCCCTGCTGGCCGGCAAGCCTGCCCACTTATCGATACACGCAGGCGGCGTCCTCATCAGCGAGGAGCCACTCGCCTTTCATACGGCTTGTATGCTCATGCCCAAGGGTTTTCCGGTCACCCATTTCGACATGCACCATGCGGAGGATCTGGGATTCCACAAATTCGACGTGCTGAGTCAGCGAGGTCTGGGTCACATTAAGGATGCCGTGGCGCTGGTTCGGCAGCGGCAGGGGCGCGATATCGACATCCACGACATGCCGGTACTCAAGCGGGATCCGGCAAGCCTTGCCCTGTTGCGGTCTGCCAAATGCCTCGGTTGTTTCTACATTGAGTCGCCGGCTATGCGGGGTCTGCTGCGTAAGCTGCACTGCGAGGACTACATCCACCTGGTTGCAGCCAGTTCCATCATCCGCCCGGGGGTAGCAAGTTCCGGCATGATGCGCACTTACATTCAGCGCACGCACGATCCCTGCGGATTTACCTATCCCCATCCGGTTTTCGAGGAACAACTGGGCGAAACCTACGGCATCATGGTGTACCAGGAGGACGTCATGAAAATCCTGCACCACTTTGCGGGTCTGGATCTGGGTGAAAGCGATGTGGTGCGGCGGATTATGACGGGTAAAAAAATGAAAGACGATACCCTGGATCGGTTACGCGAAAAGTATTTCCGCCAGTGTCATCAGCGCGGCTATGCGGAATCCCTGGCGGCCGAAGTCTGGCGCCAGATCGAGAGTTTCGCAGGGTATTCCTTCTGCAAGGCCCATTCGGCCAGTTTTGCCGTCGAAAGTTTCCAGAGCCTGTATCTCAAGGCGCATTATCCGTTGGAGTTCATCACGGCGGTCATCAACAACTTCGGCGGATTCTATCCAACCGAATTCTATGTGCACGAAGCGAAGATTCTGGGTGCCAGCGTTCAGCCGCCCTGTGTGAATCACAGCACTAGCTTGAGTGCCCTGGTGGGGGACCGGGACCTGTACATCGGATTTGTGCACATCCGGGAAATGGAAACCCGTACGGCGTCGGCCATTGTGGCCCAGCGGGAGAAACACGGTCTTTTCCGGGATTTCGCCGATTTTACCGAGCGGGTGCCCCTGCCTTCGGCCCAGCTCGATTTGCTCATTCAGGTGGGTGCTTTCCGCTTCTGTGGTAAGTCCAAGTACGAACTGTTCTGGGAAAAAAATGCATTGCTGCCCCCACTGCGGGCCGAGGAAGCTCCCTCCTTGTTTTCCCCTGCGGAGAGCGGGGGGCATGCTGTCTCCTGCGGCGGGACCGCAGCTGATTTCTCCGCTATGTTATCGGCCGTGACGGAGGACTCCCTGAGCCAGGCATTCGACGAACTGGAGCTGCTCGGTTTTCCCCTGTGCAATCCCTTCGACCTGCTGGAGGAGAATATCCTCCCCGAACATATTGTCCCTGCGGCCCGGCTTCCGGATTTCCGGAACCGGACCATCGCCATGGCCGGTTATTTCGTCTGCTCCAAGTTCCTGTCGACCATCAAAAAGGAGCGAATGGCCTTTGGCACATGGATAGACCATGCCGGCAACTATTTCGATACGACGCATTTTCCGGTGCCCCTGACCCGGTATCCCTTCCGGGGAAGGGGGGTATATCTGGTAGAGGGTAAGGTCGCCGAGGAATTCGGCTTCTTCAGTCTGGAAGTTACGGCCATGCGGCGGCTACCTTTCCGGAGCGACGGGCGTTTCGATACCTGACCCGTATTTGCCAGATGGAAGCCCCCGATAAAACTCCCCCTAGCTAAAGCCCGAACCAGTGGGAGAGCCCAAAAACAGCATACGTCATGACAAAGCCCCAGAAGAGGGCCATGGTAGTCATCCAGATTAGAATCTTGTGGCTTTTTTCGCCAAACGCATTGGCGATGAGAGCGCCACCAATTGGCGAAAGCAGCAGGGGGGTGAGAAAGGAGACGCCAAGGATGCCATATCGCCGCCAAATACGCACTTTCCGGCGATTGCCCGGTGTGAAAAGGCGACGCCGATGGCAGAACCGGGGAAAGACTTGGGTCCGCAGAAAACGGAAAAGAAGGGTTATCAGCACCACGCTGATCATCATCCCCAACGCTGTCGCAAGGGCGGTGTCCCGGGGGGAAAGCCCCAGGGCAAATCCTTCGAGGGGTCCGAATATGAACTTAATCATGCTCGAAACGACAACGGCGAGGTGTTTCAGGGAATAATCCAGTGCCACAGAATGGAAGTGAACGATAACAGATTAAGGAGAAACATCCCTCCTTTGTTCGAAGGTTTGCTAATTTTAACAGGTTTCAACATCTAGGAATGCATCATAGGACCCCTTTTCATTTTTTTCGGAAGCCAGCCCTGCTGCTGCCTGTTATTGCCCTTCCACTCTGGCTTGCTGCCCAGACCCCGCTCCACGGCATTCGATGGCGGAGTATTGGTCCGGCGAGTCCCGGCGGGCGTATTGTGGACATCGAAGCGGTGGAGAGCGATTTCCGGCAGGTCTTTCTGGCCACGGCGAGCGGGGGAGTCTGGAAATCAGGCAATGCCGGTACCACCTGGGAGCCGGTATTTGACCGCTACGCCACCGCCTCCATTGGCGACCTTGCTATTTTCCAGCCCGACCCGCGCATCGTCTGGGTGGGTACAGGTGAGGCGAATAACCGCAATTCGGTCAGCTGGGGTGACGGCATCTACAAATCGGAAGACGGCGGGGCATCTTTCCGGCGGATGGGCCTGGAGCACACCCAGCAGATAGCCCGGGTGCGCACGCATCCCTCCGACCCCTTGACTGCCTACGTGGCTGCCGTGGGACCCCTTTGGAGCGATACGGCCGGAGACCGGGGGCTGTTCAAGACCGTGGATGGAGGCAAGACTTGGGAAAAACTGACAGCCGGACTGCCTCTCCATCCGGCCTCTGGCTGTACCGATTTGGTCATGGATCCTCAGAATCCGCGCATTTTGTATGCTGCATTTTACGAAAGGCTACGCAAGCCATACCACTTCCATAGCGGCGGCATGCACGGCGGAATCTTCAGGTCCACTGATGCGGGCAAGACCTGGGTAAAGCTAACTCAGGGTCTTCCTGAAGGTCCCACTGGCAGGATTGGCCTGGCCATTTTCCGGAAAGACCCCCGTATCCTGACTGCCCTGGTGGAGGCTCCGGCGTCGAAGGATCTCTCTCGCCCCGGATCGGGCTTGTATCGGTCTGAAGATGGAGGTAAGTCCTGGAAATACATCAACACCTACAATAATCGGCCCTTTTATTACAGTCAGGTGGCTCTTCATCCGACCGATTCCCGGCGGGTTTACATCCTGACCACCCGATTCATGGTTAGTACCGATGGCGGGGTGACTCTCAAGGACGGGAGTCCTGACCAGGAAGTTCACGGCGATTTTCACGCCATTTGGCTGGATCCCCGGCATCCCGACCGCTACTATCTGGGGGCCGACAAAGGGGCTTCACTGACCCATGACCAGGGGAAAGCCTTTCAGTTATTCGACAACTTGCCCATTGCGCAATATTACCGCATCGGGGTAGATATGCAGGAGCCCTACACCATCTATGGCGGCTTACAGGACAATGGATTTTTTGCTACCTCCAGTTTCTCTCGGGATTCTCGGGGTATTCTGAATGAAGCCTCCTGGAAGGTCCATTGGGGGGATGGTATGTATGGGGCTGTCAATCCCTTCAACTGGCGAGAAGTGTATACAGGGAGTGAGAACGGGAGCTACAACCGCTACGACCCCCTCACCTATAACCTGGAATCCATTAAGCCCAAAATGGAGACCATTATCAATCCGCAGGCACTGGATCTAGGTTCCACCCTTCCGGGTGCTGATGTTTTGCGGTATAACTGGTCGGCCCCGCTGGTTCTATCGCCTCATGATCCACAGACCCTATTTCTGGGTTCCCAATATGTATTCCGAAGCAACAATGGAGGCAGGACTTGGGAAATCATTTCTCCGGATTTGACTTCCCGGGATCCCGGGAAGATTCAGGTAGGCAAGAGCGGGGGTATAACGCCAGACAATACGGGGGCAGAGGACCATTGCACAGTGTTCACCCTTTCGCCCTCTCCAGTGGATGCCGGAATTCTTTGGGCCGGTACTGACGATGGTCTTGTCCAACTAACCCGCGATGCCGGCAGGAGTTGGCAGAATGTGCGGGGAAATCTGGCAGGGGTTCCTTCCGGTACCTGGGTCACCCAGGTGGAAGCTTCCCGTTTCGATCCGGCCGTAGCTTATGTTGCCTTTGACGGCCACCGGGAAAATGATTTCCGACCCTATCTCTTTCGGACAAGTGATTACGGCAAGACCTGGAAGAGTCTCACAAGTTCGCTTCCTGAAAACGAGGTTATCCGCGTCGTCCGCGAGGATATCCGGAACAAAGACCTGCTGTTTATTGGGACCGAGACAGGAGTATGGTACACAGCAAACAGTGGCAGCACCTGGCATAGGCTAAATGCGGGCATGCCGACAGTTTCCGTGTACGATTTGGTCATCCATCCCCGCGACAATGATTTGATTGCAGCTACCCATGGAAGAAGTCTTTACATACTCGACGATATTTCTCCGCTTCAGCAACTTAGCCCCGACCGGGTAGCAGGGAAGGCCTTTCTATTCGATCAGAAACCAGCCGTCCTTTGGGCCAATAGAAGCCGCGGAGCCCAACGAGGTCATTTCTGGTATGCCGGGGAAAATCCTGATGCCGTTCGCCCCGTGGGTTCCCTCCCCCGTTCCGTGTTCGCCAATGGGGCGCTGATTAATCTCTACCGGCATGCCCAGACTCCGGGGCCCGTGGTGCTGGAAATCACGGATGCCGGCGGGACCCTGAAACATAGCATCCCTATATCGGAACAGGGGGGCATACACCGCGTGCGCTGGGACTTGCGGTTCGACAAAATCTTGGCTCGTCCAGGCTTTTACACCCTTCAGCTTCTTGCCGACGGAGAACGGTACCGGACAACCCTCGAATTACGGGAAGATCCGCTAATTCGATCATCCCGGTGATCCGACAATATGCCAGCATTTCAATGCCTTTGATCGCAATGAGTAGGCAAGCAGGCGGTTTTAGCGGTAAATCCTACATCGAGGATTTATACCTGCTTTTTCTTGTTCTCTCAAAAAGAAGATGATTTTGTTAACTTCGCTCTAAGTTTATTAAAAATAATGCAAACATGAGCAGTGTTTCTAAAGAAGGTTGGGGTACCCGGGTGGGCCTCGTCCTTGCTATGGCAGGTAATGCCGTGGGCCTCGGAAATTTTTTGCGATTCCCGGTGCAGGCCATCCAAAACGGCGGTGGTTCCTTTATCATCCCCTACCTGGTCTGTTTTCTGCTTATGGGACTTCCCCTTTTGTTCATTGAATGGTCTATGGGACGGTTTGGTGGGAAATACGGTCATCATTCCACCCCCTTCATCCTCGACAGTCTCGCCCCCCGACAATCCTTGTGGCGCTACATCGGTGTATTCGGGATTTTTACCAATATCGCCGTTGCTGCCTACTACTGCTATTTGGAAAGCTGGGCGCTGGGTTATATCTGGAACTCCATTAGCGGAACCTTTACGGGACTTGACCGGGAAGGGGTAGCTGGCGTGTTCGTCGAATACACCGGATTATCCGGGTCTCAGCCTTTTGTTTTTTGGGGTATTTGTCTGGCAATCAATACTTACATCCTTTCCCGCGGCCTTAGTGGAGGCGTGGAAAAAGTGGCCATGGTGGGTATGCCACTCCTCATTATGTTCGGCATTTTCCTAGCTGTACGGGGAGTTTCCCTTCAGGCAGGCACTAATGGAGCCAGTTTTAATGGAACGGATGGGCTTAATTTTCTGTGGACTCCTAATTTCGAGACCATCTGGGAACCTAAGGTATGGCTGGCCGCAGCGGGACAGATTTTCTTCACCCTCTCGGTTGGCATGGGAAGTATTCAGTGTTATGCCTCCTATTTGAAGGAGCGGGACGATATCGCACTCAATGCCATGAGTGCCGGTTGGATGAATGAGTTCGTGGAAGTGGTGCTCGGCGGGGCCATCTTGATTCCCATTACGGTGGGGTATTTTGGTATCGACGGAATGAAAGCGCTGGTTAATGAGGTTGGCGGATTAGGATTGGGTTTCCGAACCCTTCCTTTCCTTTTCCAACAATGGGGGCCAATCCTATCTATTGTAGCCGGAGTAGCCTGGTTTGGTCTACTTTTTTTTGCGGGTATCACATCCTCGTTGGCCATGGGGACTCCTGTTGTGGGTTTTCTTCAGGATGAGTTCAAATGGAAACGGGCCTCTTCGGCCCTAGCTTTCGGTCTCATCGTTTTCCTGCTTGGATTGCCTACCGTTCTTTTTTTCCAATACGGTGTTTTCGATGAGTACGATTATTGGGCCGGAACGGTTTCCTTGGTTGTTTTCGCCCTTTTTGAAACAGTATTATTTGCCTGGATTTTCGGTATTCGGCGGGGCTGGGCAGAAATCATAGCCGGTGCTGACATCAAAGTCCCGGTAATCTTCAAGTATATTATTCTGATAGTGACTCCCCTCTTGCTTGGTTGGGTCTTTTTTTCCAGCCTGCCTGGTATCTGGGATCAGATAACCCAGGTGAAGCTAAGTACTGAACTCCTCAACGCCAGCGGAGAGGAAGCGGAAAAAATCAGCAAGACGATTTTTTTTCAGAATCTTTCCCGCCTTATCCTGCTTGCGCTGTGGGTAGGTATTGCCTTGCTAGTTTATGTGGCGTATAAACGGCGCAAGAAGGCTAACGCGGTGCATATTCCCATTCACTAACCCAACTAATTCCAATCCGATGAATATGCCTGCCCTGATTATGTGGCTGAGTTCGGTCCTAATCGTCACCGGTTTCACTGTATATTTTTTCAACAAGGTGTTAAAGAATCCCAAAAAGTAAGGGATTCGTTGGCCAGACGGCATGCACCTCCTCATCGCCTCCGACAGCTTCAAGGATGCCCTGGAAGCTTCCGAGGTTTGCCGGGCCATTAAGTCGGGATGGCAAGCGGGCATGCCCCACGCTACCTGCACCCTTTTGCCCATGGCAGATGGTGGTGAGGGATTCGTGGACATACTAAAGGGTTATCTGGAGGAAGCCAGGGAGGTATCCATTATGGTCGATGATGCCCTTCGAAGGCCCCGCCGGGCGACATATCTTTTCGTTCCATCCCGGAAGATGGCCATCATCGAAATTGCGCAAGCTGTTGGGCTTCAACGCCTGTCCCCCGAAGAAAGGAATCCTATGCACACCTCTTCCTTTGGTATAGGCCAAATGATAGCCCATGCCTTGCAGCGAGGTGCCACCTCGATTCTTCTGGGACTTGGAGGCTCTGCAACCCATGACGGGGGCATGGGTATGGCCCAAGCACTTGGCTGGCGCTTCCTGGACCAGGATGGGTTGGCGTGCCAAGCCCTTGGGGGCCATTTGGGAAAGGTCTGCGAAGTTCTCCCTCCGTCTAATTTACCCAGCGAATATGCCTCATTTGAAGTGGCCTGCGATGTGAGAAATCCCCTGTTTGGGCCCCGGGGTGCCGCCCATGTCTTCGCTCCCCAGAAAGGGGCAGGTTTGGAGGAGGTGGAGATTCTTGAAAGTGGCCTGCAACACTTCTTCTATAGGTGCACCACCCAAGAACAAGCCAAGGATCGAGATGGCTGCTGGGACGAAGTAAGCCCTGGATTTGGAGCAGCCGGTGGACTCGGATTCGGTGCCGCCTTTTTCCTTGGGGCTACCCTTAGGTCTGGGGCAGACCTCATGCTCCATTATAGTCAGATGGAGGCGCATATGAAAACCTGTGATTTAGTTATCACCGGGGAAGGTTCCCTCGATGCCCAGACCATGGACGGAAAACTTATCCTTAGCATATGCCAAATGGCATCCCGCTGTGGCAAACCTGTGATAGCGCTCTGCGGGTCCCATTCCCTGGAAGCCTCTGCTTTGGAGCAGCTTGGCCTTCGGGCAGCTTTTAGTATATCCCCTGGCCCGTGTTCCCTTCCGGAAGCCTTGCGCCATACGGTGCAAAACCTGGAGCGGACGGCGTTCCATCTAGCGCGATTGATGACCACCACACCAGTATGAACCAACAGAAGGACTTGGAGGAGGGGCCTTGGTTAGCCCTTCGCAAAGCCTGCACCCTTCGCGGGATATTCCCCAGCGAAGCGACCCTGCGTCTTCTTTGGGAAAATAATCTTGAGGTGACTGAAAAGGGAACCCATCCTCAGTTTCCTGTTTCTCCAGGCGATTTGAAAGAGGGTATGCATTTTTATTTAGTGGGAGGTAGGTGGGTGTTTACGGAATATTACCATTTGTTGCGGGGCTATTGCTGTAACAACAACTGCAGGCATTGTGTATACGTGGAGCAGCCAAAGCACTAAACTGAGCGAGCCAGAGGAGATAGGCAACGCAAAGTAGGCAAGGATGCTCTTATCTTCGCTATCTCATTTCGGAGGTATGCGCATTTCTCCCTTTCCTGTTTTATTTCCTCCCTTTGAAGAAGGTCCAGATCTGGAAAATTTTCGCGATGTAGCCAGGGATGGAAACCGCCTCATGCTTTATGCTAAAGGTGTGAAACCGTCAGAAAAGACTGGAATATGGCTGGTGGACATCGCATCGGCTAGCCAATCCGCCACAGGGATTCTTTGCCTGACTTCTATGGAAGACTACCGGGAGGGCAAGTTGCAACCACATGAGGCCACCCTGGCCTCCCGGCTCGATGACCAGCGGGCCTTTCTTTCCGGCGCTGGTCATTTCGTGAAGCCTGTTATGGTCGCCCACCCCGATGCAGCGTCTATAGCTGCCTGGACCCAGTCCAGGATAGACAGGCCCCCAGATAGAATCTTCAAGCTGACCACGCGCCAGGAATCTTATCGCTTCTGGTACGAAGGGCAGCCTGGCGCACTTAAAGAAATTCAGGATTTATTCTTGCATCATGTACTTCGCGCTGCTATTGCTGACGGTCATCACCGCTGTGCCGCCGCAGCTGACCTCTCAGCAAGCGGAGTAAAAACTTTTGACCGAATACCTGCGGCCTATTTTCCCCTAAGCCAACTAAAAATCCATGCCTTCCATCGCGTGTACTCCCTGTTGTCAGCCAAGGGCATAGAATGGCTTCAGCAGCTTTCCAGCGTTTTCCATCTCTCCCCGCTGCCCCGTTATCAGCCCCCACGTTGCAAAGGGGAATTCCTTTTGGGATTCGACCGCCAATGGTACCTGGGGGCAACGGGAGATAACCCAGAGGGAAAACCCGATGCCATGCTATTAGAAGAACGATTCTTTAGCAATCTCGACCCAAGGGAAATCCTGTCTATCCGTTTCCCGGAAGATAACCTGCCCCCGGAAATATCTCCCTGTATGGAAGGGCTTTGCACCTTGGTATTCAACCTTTTTCCTGTACCTAAGGAGGACTGGATGGCATCTGTCAACAGGCATTGGATTTTTCCACCGAAATCCACGCGTTTTACACCGGCCTACCGCAGTGGCCTGACCATGTTTGACCTTTCCTAACTGACAATACCATGATTCGTAGCATCCGGGCTGATAGCCTTTTTCCCATCGCCTCGCCTCCCATTCGAGACGGGGTGCTAACCTTCGTCGAGGAGACAGGCACCGTTCTAAGCTTAGGTTCCTATCAGCAAGGGATGCCTGATGTGGATACCTATTTTCCCGGAATCCTCATACCCGGATTCATCAATGCCCATTGCCATTTGGAACTCTCCCATTTGGCAGGAGAAATTCCTTCTGGTACCGGCTTGCTCTCCTTTCTCCAAGCTGTGGTGCGGCTTCGAGATTTTTCTGCAGACCTCATCCGCAGTGCGCTAGAGGCCCAGGATAAAGCCATGTGGGATGTGGGCATTATGGCTGTGGGGGATATATCCAATAAACTGGACACTGCCGAATGCAAGCGGAACAGCCGGCTGCGCTACGCCACCTTTGTAGAATTCTTCGATTTCCTGCAGCCGACCTTGATGGCCCGCAGTGTGGCCCAATATCGGGATGTATTTGGGGCATTCCAGCCAAAGCCAGGCGATACCCTAAGTGCCGTTCCCCACGCTCCATACAGTGTATCCGAAGACCTCTTCCGGGAAATCGATTCCCTCAATCCTCCCGATGCGGTAGTTTCCATTCACAATCAGGAAACCATCCACGAAGACCTCCTTTTCCGGAATGGAGGTGGCGATTTTCCCTCCTTTTTCCGTGATTTTGGCCTGGATTTTTCCGCCTTCAAGCCTACGGGAAAGGCTTCCCTTTACTATGCCCTGCAATACCTCAATCCTTCAAGAAAAAACCTTTTTGTTCATAACACCCTGACAGGAGCCGAAGAGCTAGCTTCCGTAGCCGCTTGGACTCGAGGAGGTGCTTGGTGGGTCACCTGTCCCAATGCCAATTTGTACATCGAGAATCGCCTACCTGATTACCGCCTTTTCCTAGATGCCAAGGCCAATGTGTGCCTGGGTACCGACAGCCTATCATCCAACTGGACCTTGTCTATCCTCGATGAACTTAAAACCCTTTCCCGTTTTTGTTCCTGGATTCCCCCCGAAACCCTTTTGAAATGGGCAACCTTGAATGGGGCAGAAGCCCTGGGCATGGCGCAAACCCTAGGTTCCCTGGAACCGGGGAAGACACCAGGGATACTCCAACTGTATCCAGTATCAACCTCCGGCCACTTCCTACCAGAAACTAGGGTTCGGCGCATTGCCTAAACAAAGCGGCACTCGACCTTTTTCAAAACCAAGGAAATCGGGCAATCGTACCTTGTTAGTACTGCACACTCACCTTGCCAGTAAATAAGCGCTTACCTACGCGTGCCCGCAGGAGGTAAAGTCCCTCGGGCAGACCAAGTGTGGAATAGGATTTCCCTTCCTCCGCTACATCTGCCCGCAAGCGTTGACCCTGCAGGTTGTACCACTCTACTACGGCCCCAGTTGGGATATTCTCCAGGTAAACCCGGTCCCTAGCCGGATTTGGAAAAACACTCAAATCCTCCACTGGATCCTGTCGGGATGCAAGGGAGGTGGCCACGGCCAAAGACCGAAAGAATAAAACCGTATTGAGCAGCGCAGGTTCTACGCATTGCCCGTGACTGAAAGCAGGATTCAGGTCCCGCAGCAGGATATTCCGAGCCCCCCGGGCCCGCATGACCGAATCCGCCAAAATAGCATTGGTAAAAGTTACCTGTTCGTCGGCCCGGCAATAAAGGATTCGCGTAGGTGCTTGAGGAGCCCAGTCGTACGTATCGTTGTCCTTAAGGGCCTGCCGGATCGGATGTCCAGGTTGGTTCCGGATATTTGCCACCACACTGTCTTGAAAAAGATAGGATGGAACCGCCTTGCCAAAATCTTTACGCAAGGCAGCCAGAAGAAGCGTATTGAGCTGGCTCACTCCAATTTCTTCCCGCTGCCGCCGCAAAATTGGCTCCAGGTAGGCGGGTTTAAATAATTCCTCAGGCCGCTTAAATAATTTATAAATAGGATTATAGCCCAACATGGTATGAGGCAGGTACGCTACCGTTCCATATTCCTGAGTGCTAAGCACCAGGTCGAGCATGGAAGTAGATATGCCATATGGCCCAGAGAGATGGGCTGCTCCGGCCACCCGGAACCCGGAAATGCCGGTTTTCTCCAGATCCCGATGGAATGCCATGCTGGCGTGCCCCCCTTGGGAATACCCCGTTATGAAGAGTTTTTCTTCCAGGCCTATCCCTGCTCCGGAGGCAAAGGATACAGCTGCCAACAACATATCCCGGGCTGCCCAGGATTGCGAAGCAGCATGGACATAGGGATGGTAGCCCCGGGAAGTGCCCAGACCCAGGTAGTCGGGAAGAATGGTGAAAAAGCCTAATCCGGCAAAGACGGCACCTGCTTCCCACCCTCCTCTGGCGTTGGAGGGAACATCATTGCGATCGTCCACTGTGCCGTGTTGATAAACTACAGGATAAAAGCGCTTTTTTCCATTGGCGGGCACAATAACCAGACCCGAAGCGGTATCAGGTTTTCCAGAAACATCTATTGTCGTGTAGGTTATGCGAAAAAGGTCGATGCCATTCTCAACCAAGGAACCATTAGCTCCAAAAAGGAAAGCCAGGAAATCGCGGGAAATGACCCCAGCCGGAGCTGCACTGACAAGTTTTTGTCCGGACACAGGACCTATACCGGCTATTACTGCCAGCCCTACCAGGCATCGCAAAGCAAGCATCCTCATCATCCTATTTTTTTCAAATGTACGCTATTGTCCGGGCTGCCAACGGAAAAGATTAGGACAAGTTTTCCCATTTTTCCTCCTCCGTCCAGTCAAGGTCTGGATACTCCTTTTTCATGGATGCGAGTTGTAGTCGGATTTTATCCCGGAATGCCTCAGTTTCATTCCCTGATGCGTTTCGGGGACGATGGCCCATGGCTCTGCGTACCTTTTCCCAAGCCGCGATGCGCTGCCGTGTTTCAGGTGAGAACATTGCGGAAGCAAAAACCTCGAAGATGTAGTCAACCGCCAACCCATTGGGGTGAATCATGTCGCGCTCATAAAACCGGTAATCCCGTAAATCGTCCAACATGATTTCATAAGCCGGAAAATAGTAAACGCCAGGTTCCCGGCAGATCAATTCACCGAGGGCACAACGAAGCACCGATTTTGACAGTTGGTTTTCCGTAAGCCCCAGGGCCAGATGCCTGACCGGACTCAGGGACACCATGATGGTTAAGTTGGGATAATGCTCCCTGCAATACCTTACGGTAGTCGCCATATCTTCGGTCAGATCTGCCAGCGGAGACCGTTGCCTGTAAAATAGCTCGCCGGGAAGTTTGTGGCAGTTAGCTACGGCATGGTCATCCGATTTCCTTCGCCACAAGTGGGCGGTGCCGTAGGTCAGCAGGAGCAGACGAGCCCGGCTCAGATTTTCGTAAAGCAGATTCCGGGATTGGGATATGGTATCCAGAAGGTTGTTCCTGTCGGCATGACAGAATGCTGCGGCATAGTCGAGAGCGTGCCATTTATCCTCATAGAAAATGAGGTTCTTCTCCTCCGGGGGTCTAGGTCTAAGAAGAGCATGTATGGCGAATGGGTGGTACAGGGTTCCAAAGGGATTTAGCGTCACAGGGAATTTTGCCTCCTTAAGCCGAGCACCCATGTGTTGAGAAAAACAGGATCCCAAGGCTACGACGGTCTGGGGGTGGTCGAGCTTAAAGCTCGGAATTAGGGGGTCAATTGGTGTACGGAGGGGTTCTGTCCACATGTTCGGGGGTAAAGGCGTCTTGGCGTTCGGGTAAAAATACTACATTCACATTCTGTCCGAACTATCCTGGGAAATGCACCCACACGAAGATCCTGAAACCTGGGCAGCTGCCATTAGATCTGGTGACCGAACCCTGCTTAGCCGGGGAATTACCTTGCTGGAAAGTAACTTGCCCGCAGACCGGGAAAAAGCTGCGGCCCTGCTTTCGTTTTGTCCTTCCTTTACCGAACTACAAGCATGGCGCATTGGAATCACCGGAGCACCAGGAGTTGGAAAAAGTACCTTCATTGACGCTTTGGGACAAATCTGGGCTTCTGAGGGAATACCAGTGGCTGTCCTGGCTGTGGATCCAAGCAGCAGGCAGACCCGTGGAAGCATTTTGGGTGATAAGACCCGGATGGGCGACCTAGCCCGTCATCCCTTAGCTTTCATAAGGCCAAGTCCCAGCGGGGATACCGCGGGAGGTGTCCACCGCAAAACCCGGGAATCCATCCTTCTTTGCGAATTAGCCGGATTTCGCCGGATTCTTATCGAAACTGTTGGCACAGGTCAGCATGAAACCCGGGCCAGTGAAATGGTGGATTTCCTGATGCTCCTCCAGATGCCTGGCGGTGGGGATGAACTTCAGGGGATAAAGCGAGGAATCATGGAGTTGGCAGACATGGTGGTAGTCAATAAAGCTGACGGGGCAACGCTGGAAATCGCCGCCGAAACCGCCGCGGCCTACCGACAGGCCCTTCGGTTTTTTCCACCGCGACGAAGCCAATGGGAACCGCCCGTGCTGACGTGCTCAGCCTGGGAGAAGACTGGATTTTTAGAAATTATCGCTCATTTGGAAACTTTTTACACAACCGGGACAGGGCAAGAGGAGTTATTGAAAAATAGATCTACGCAGATTGTTTTTTGGATGGATCAGCTTGTTGAGGAGAGACTTCGAGAAGATTTTTTTGCCATGCAGGCGACCCGTGAAAAATATCTATTTTTGAAAGGTCTTTTGGCCCGGGGTGAAATCACACCGGTAGGCGCGCTTTATCAACTTTTTAACCCATAATCCCATAACATGAAAAATTTGACTTGGTCGGTCGTCCTTATTGCCGCCGGACTACTCCTCCTTCTTGGAGGCTGCAACACGTACAATTCCCTGGTCAATCTGGACGAAGATGTCGAAAATGAATGGGGCAAGGTTCAATCTGCCTATCAGCGGCGGGCAGACCTTATTCCCAATTTGGTGAATACCGTAAAAGGGGTAGCTAATTTTGAGCAAACCACCCTGACGCAGGTAGTAGAAGCTAGGGCCAAGGCTACCAGCACAGTCATCGACCCCTCTAACATTACTCCGGAAAGCCTTCAAGCGTTCCAACAAGCCCAACAAGGCCTCTCTTCGTCCATTGGCAGGCTGCTGATGGTAAGCGAAAATTATCCGGAACTGAAAGCCAGCAATAATTTTTTGGAATTGCAAGCCCAACTCGAGGGAACAGAAAACCGCATCAAGGTGGCCAGGGACAATTTTAACGATGTTGTCACGGCTTACAACAAAAAAGTACGACGTTTCCCAGCCTCCCTGTTTGCAGGCATCATGGGCTTCGACAAGCGGGCGCAGTTCGAGGCTTCCGAAAATGCCCAGGACGCCCCGACAGTGACCTTCTAAAGCATTATGCCCGAACCAATGGCGACTTTCCGCTTGGATAAATTTGAAACGGACAGGGTTATTGCGGCTATTCGCGCCGCGGAAAGTGAAACCTCCGGGGAAATTCGGGTGCATGTGCAGGATACCTTGGCTGGGCCCGTCTATGACGAAGCAGCCAAGGTATTCCTCCAGCTCGGGATGCAAAAAACCCGCGATAGGAATGGGGTTCTGTTGTTTATTGCATCTGGTCAAAGACAATTTGCTATCCTGGGCGATTCGGGCATAAACCGCCACGTACCCCCGGATTTCTGGGCCGATTGCAAGGATACCCTGCATCAACACTTTGTCATGGGCCACTTTGCCGAAGGCATTTGCGAGACCTTGGTTCGGATAGGGGAAAAGTTGAAGGTTTTTTTTCCCATCGCCGGGGATGACCAAAACGAACTGGCAAACGACATCACCTTTTCCCCTTGAATTACCGGGCAAGTTCCTGCCGCAAACACTCAAAATTCCGTTGAAACCCCTGCGTTCCCTTCTCCACCTGCCCTTTCTTTTCCTATTGCTACCGGGCATTATGTCGTTGGCGGCCCGGAATATTCCGCCTAAGGAAGCTTCTCAGGTTTATGATTTGGCGGGAATACTTCAGCCGGGCGAACGCGAAGCGATCCAGCAGACTTTGAAGGATTGGCGGGACAGCACATCTATCGAAATGGCTGTTGTTATCGACGCGTCGCTCGAAGGAGAAGATGTTTTTGAGTATTCCCTTCAGATTGCCCGCGGTTGGGGTATTGGTGACGGGTCCGCTAATAATGGGATTTTGCTATACCTAGCCTTGGAAGACCGGAAATTGTTCCTACATATCGGCCCCGGACTTCAAGGAGTCATCCCCGACGCACTTGCCAAGCGAATTATTGAAAACCAGTTGAAACCTTACCTGCGCGAGGAAAGGTACGGAGAAGGTATAACAAGGTCCATAGCTACCTTGCAGGAGCTGGCAGCAGGCACCTATAGCGGCGCTACCGGGGAGGATGAGGAGCAGCCATTCGGCTTTTTTTTCCTTTTGTTTATCCTGCTACTCTACTTGACCGTCTCCTACCTGTACCGGGCGGCATCTCGTAGACCCCATACTTACTCCCGCTGGGGGGATCACCCTTCCGGTGGAGGCATGTGGTTTTTGCCTGGAGGATTTGGTTCCGGAGGCGGGGGAGACTCCGGATCCTCCGGAGGATTCGACTTCGGAGGTGGGGATTTCGACGGCGGTGGCGCTGGAGGAGACTGGTGATTATTTTTTTAATATTTCTTCAAATGAAACTTGCTTATTGTCTTTTTCTGAGCATTTTGTCCTCCACCTTGATGGCGCAGTCGGCAGAAACCGGCAACTGGATTCAGTATTTTGGCAATAAGAAACTTAACGACCGATGGAATTGGTGGCATGAGGTGCAATACCGCAACTATAATGCCATCGGGGACCTGGAACAGCTACTATTACGCATAGGCTTAGGGTACAACCTTTCCAAGACAGATAACCTGCACTTCGGCTATGCCTATATCCACGCAGAGGCCTATCTGGACGGCAATGGGGAAAAATCTGCAGTATATGAGCACCGTTTGTACCAGCAATTCACCAATCGGAACACCCTTGGACGAGGCACCTTTATGACCCGATTGCGGTTTGAGGAGCGCTTTTTTTCCGACAAATACAAGACACGCTTTCGCGTGATGAACTGGATTAATTATCCTATTTCAAGAAAGTCTCTAACCGACAATACCCTGTACCTTTCTGGTTACCAAGAAATTTTCCTGAACGGGAAGCGTCCTGCCTTCGACCGTTTGCGGCTATACGGCGCCCTTGGCTATTGGGTAAACAAAAAGATACGCTTTGAGCTGGGCTACCTCTCCCAGATTCTTGCCCAGAAGGAGAGGGGGCAGTTTCAGATTGCCACCTTCACCAACTATTAAAGGTTTTCAGAATAATATGCTGAATTTTTTTCTCGAGATGATTTTTTTACAATCATCAAGCGAAAGATAATAGTCATTAAATTGGAATGACAATGTTATACTACCATATTATTAGGTAATAATTCTTTTTATAGGATAATATAGTATTGGTTTTGGCCAACATAGGTGTAGCATTCCGCCTCTACTGCCACCTAATTTTGTTTCGTATTTTTTAATCCAAAACCATAAACACATGAAAAACGCATTTGTCCTTGCCGGCCTATTCCTGGCCAGTCCCCTTTTTTACATTACCCTGGATATCACGCCTGTTTCATGAACCCGTAAAATTTGCATCAGCCTGCGAGACTTCAAGGAAGATGCCCACATTGAGCTGAAGGACGAACAAGGTCAGGTATTAAACCCCTCCCGGGTGCAGTCTGCCCATCACCTGCGCACTTACGACCTGCACAGGCTTCCCACGGGCCGGTATATCCTCTCTGTGGAAGACAAGACCAGGGAATGGGTGCAATCTAGCGCTTGCCACCGATCGCATCCTGGTGGAAAAGAAGGATCTTCGGACCTATTTCAGTCCCATTTTCCGTACCCGGGGAGCGAAGACCGACCTCAACCTGCTCAATCCATTTAGGAATCCGGTAGAACTTACCCTTTTCGATAATTGGGGCCAGGCCATTTACGCAGAGAAAATTTGCAACCCCTTGCGGGTGGAGAAGCGACTGGACCTCGCGCGATTGGGAACAGAAAAGTACACCTTGGTGGTTATGGCAAACGACCGCCGATATTTTCATCATTTCGCGCAATAAAAATCGGGTCCGACCTGTTTATGGCTTGACTTGGAAAGTGTACATTTGCGTAAAAAATTAAGCCCATGAAATGGACAGCTGCCTATGCTTTCCTCCTTCTTCTTTGTACTGCCTGTATGCCTGATTCCAAAAAGGAGGAAAAGCGCGATCCCAATGAACCTGTTACCATGGTTTACACCCCGGAGGGTTTCATGATTGAAAAAGTGCCTGACCCCATACCTAAGGTGCCTGATTTGCCGGTGAAGCGGGCCGAGTTAGCTGAATTTCTTGGTTCTTTCTACAACGAAGATTATCCAAATCGTGAGTGGAAACGCCTTACAATCAAAGACATGGGCAATGGAAAAGTAAATGTTCATGTAGGCGGACGCGAGTCCAATGGGGTTCCAGTCTGCAACTTTAAGTACGACGGGGTTTACAAAGATGGCCACATCATTGTCCCCATTCAGCCCCAGGGTATTGAAGGTATTCGGATAACCGTTCAACGCACCGGTAAGGGAGAAATGTACCTCAATGCTAAGGGGCCCGAGGAAGATGCTTATCGGGCCATGGAATTGTATTGCCGGATTTACACCACGATTTCCGGATATTATCGGACGATTCCGGGGAAAAGCTGATTGCTCCTTCCCTTATGGGATATCATGGGGACCATTCCTGAGCGGGTTTGGTCCCTTTTTTTTTATCTCAACCCTCCCTACTGCGTCCCTATATCGGGGCGGGAAAAGGGGAAAACTGTCCTGTACATCCCCGGACGGCTCATTTATTTTTATGGAAGGTTAAAGGTCGTGGATACCTCTCCGATGGTCGGCGGGGTGCATTCGCGGTCAAGGGTGTCTTCCATGTTTAGACGGGGAGGAACTTGTTTTCCTCCCTGTCCTTTAGGCCAAACATTACACACAATATGCATGACATGATTTATTCACAAAAAAAATCCTGAAAATGGAAGATCTCATTGCACTTGTACGTATTTATAAGCTTTTGCCGGCAAATCAACGCGTCCGTCTTACCCGAAACGGGGCAAAAAACATGAAGATGGTATACCGTTTCATTGAGGACTTGATCGATGGGAAAATTACCTCCGATGCACAGGCCAGCATGCTTTATTTCAATGAAGGCCCCACTAATCCAAGGTTTTATTCCCTCCGGAAAAGAGTGGTCAGCAAACTCCTTTGCTGGATTACCAATTCCGAAAACCCATATCTGAAACAGGATACCTACGAAAGTGCTTCCATCACTTCCAATCTGTTGTCCAGTCAGGCGGGCGTCTTGCTAGACATTGGGGCATTTGACATGGCGCATAAAATTAATCTGTCTATTCTCCGGCTTGCTGAAAAATGGCAATTCACTGAAATTGCGGAACGAGCCGCACGCAACATTTGCGATTACCATGCCTTTCATGAAGTCAATCCCCGGAAATTTCTTCACTTTCAGCAAATCTGTCGGGATTTGAGGGAAACTTGGAAATGGGAAATCCAGGCATCCGATGTTTTTGCAGGTTTTATGCTCGCTTTCCACACGAACAAAGAGGGCCGCATTACCCTCGAGAGCATGGCACAAATTTATATCCAGGATTTGGAAAGAATCCTGATACACAAAAATTCAGTCCGAGTTAAACAGTACCTGGTCAGAATACAAATAATTTCCCTAATCGCGGGTTTCAAATTTTCTCAGGCTCTGAAATTAGCCATCGAAATGATGCAGGAACTTGAGGAAACCACCAGTTTGCCGCTTCATTTGCGAAATGAACTGCTGCAGTCCAAGATGGTATGCTACCTGAATACCAAGCAATTTGAAGAAGGCAAACGGGTAGCCGAAAACCTGGTCACCATCCGCCCAGTTACAAGCGAGATACGGCTTAGTGGCATGGAAGTCAATTTCATGCTTTCCCTTCACGATGGCAAGTTTAACGAGGCAATGGGCATTTATCTCAATACCCTCCAGCTGAATATCCTCAAGGAATCGGAGCCCATTATTCAGGAAAAATGGCTTATCTACGAATCCTATCTTTTTTTCCTTCACCAGATAGGGCAGATTACCCACACCGAAGCGGATACCTTTTTCAAACCTTTCCGCTTTGCCCGGTTCCTAAATGAGGTTCCTATGCTCAACCGGGAGAAACGGGGATTGAATATTGCCATCCTTATTATTGAGTTTCTCCTTTGTTTGGTCCAGGGAAAGACGGAATGGATTTTTGCAAGGCATGATGCATTGAAAAAGTATAGCTCCCGTTACCTGAACCAAGCAGAAAATCGCCGTAGTTATTTGTTCCTTCGGGCTCTGCTCCAGATTCCGGTCCTAGCTTTCAATTGGAAACTGATAAACGAAAAGAGCAAGCAGTTCCCTGACATCCTTCAGGAGAATCCTAATCTGGAATCCTCCCTGAGTTTTGGCGCCGAAATCATTCCCTATGATGTCCTTTGGGCCCTGGTTATTTCCTATTCCTCCTCCAGAAAAGCTGGCTGATACCGGCCAGGACCCTACCATCCAGGCCATACCCCTTCGATTGCGGGGCTTTCCGTTCACCTGAAATCGCTATTTTTGCGGGATGGATAAATTAAGACCTCCCAAACGGTATTTGATTACGTCAGCCCTGCCCTATGCCAATGGTCCGCTACACCTTGGTCATTTGGCAGGTGCCTACCTTCCGGCTGATATTTACGTCCGCTACTTGCGATTGTGTGGCCGGGAGGTGCTATGGGTCTGCGGGTCGGATGAACATGGTGCGGCCATAACCCTGAAGGCAAAAAAGGAGGGTGTCGAACCGAGGACAATCATCGATACCTATCATCTCCTCAATCGGAAAACGTTTGCCTCCCTTGGTATTTCCTTTGACCAATACCACCGTACCAGCGAGGCACTACATCACCAAACTTCACAGGAGTTTTTCACCCGGCTTTACGAAAAGGGGACCGAGTTCACCGAAAAAGTGGTTGAACAATACTTTGATGAAACCTACCAGCAGTTCTTGGCCGACCGGTACATCGTGGGGATTTGCCCAAAATGCAGCCATCCGGAGGCTTTCGGAGACCAGTGTGAAGCCTGTGGTTCAGCTCTTTCGCCGACCGAGCTATCGGAACCTCGGTCGATCTTGAGTGGTAAGCAACCTGTGCTGCGCGAAACCCGACACTGGTATTTTTGCCTCGATCAGCATGAAGCCTGGTTAAGGGAATGGATTGAAAACGGGGTGCTCAACGGTCAGCCTCATCACCATCCGGAAACCTGGAAGAAACATGTTGTAGGGCAGTGCCTTTCCTGGCTTGAGGGAGGGCTTCAACCACGGTCCATCACCAGAGATCTGGACTGGGGTATTCCGGTCCCCCTTCCTGACGCCAAGGGAAAAGTCCTATATGTTTGGTTCGATGCCCCCATTGGTTACATTTCTGCTAGCCGCCAATGGGCCCTGGAGACAGGTGGGAATTGGGAAGCCTTTTGGAAAGGAGGGGACGAAGTGGAGCTTATCCACTTTATTGGCAAAGACAATATTGTCTTCCATTGCATCATATTTCCAGCCATGTTAAAGGCCCATGGTGGATATGTGCTCCCGAAAAATGTACCGGCCAACCAGTTCTTAAACTTTGAAGGCCAAAAGTTTTCAAAGTCTAGGGGCTGGGGACTTGAACAACATGAGTACCTGGAGGAATTTGCCCAATTCCCCAACAAGGAGGATGCCCTTCGTTTTGCCCTGCTTCGTATCCTTCCCGAAAACAGAGATAGCGATTTCAAGTGGGATGAATTCATCGATTCGCACGACAAAGATCTCGCCGATAATCTGGGCAATTTCCTCAACCGTGTTTTGGTCCTTTCGCATACTTATTTTCAGGGTATCGTTCCCCCAGCCTCTCCAAACTGGGAAACAGCCTTGGAACCCATTTTCGAAAAGATTGACCAGTGGCGTAACCATTTGGAATCCTTCGCCTTCCGCGCCGCCTCCCAGGCCTTCCTGGACATATCCAGCTGGGGAAATACCTGGCTCCAGGATAAAGCTCCCTGGGCTCTTTATCGGGAGAATCCCTCAGATCCCAGGATTGCAGACATCATGTTCACCGCCATTCAGCTAGCAGGTCTTCTCGCTCCACTAGCCGAGCCCTTTATCCCCTTTTCAGCATCCCGAATTATGGGCATGCTCGACGATACGAGTACCCCTCCAAATGCCCTCCGGAATTATCTGGAAACCGGGAAAAAGCAGCTATGGCTTCCATCTGGCCATGTCCTTGGAAAAGCTGAGGTTCTTTTTCCTAAAATTTTGGACCGCAAGGATGACTCCCGGCTGCGCATCATTGAAAAACAGAAAGCAAAACTAATGAGCACCATGGAAAAAGCTGAAGACCCGGTCGGAGTAACTTCCAGTAGCTTTCCCGAAAAGAAAGCACTTGTTTCTATCGACGATTTTGCACGGCTTGATCTTCGCACGGGAATCATTCGCTCGGCAGTTCCCGTCTCGGGGGCAGATAAACTCCTCGAGCTATCTGTGGATTTAGGGTTCGAAACCCGGACCATCGTCAGTGGAATAGCCAAACACTTTTCTCCTGAGTCCCTGTCCGGAAAACAAGTGGTCGTAGTTGCTAATCTGGAACCAAGAAAACTCCGAGGTATTCTTTCTGAAGGAATGCTCCTTCTTGCTGAAAAAGCGGACGGGAGCCTTGTTTTCGTCAGCGCAGATTCTCCCACAACGGGAGGGTGGGTGGTACGCTAAATTCCATGGTAATTTCACTAAAAATGATTTTTCCCAATTTGGGGACCGTCATCGCATGGGGGGCCGGCGGCGCTTACCTTTTCCAGAACCCGCCATTCGAACCTGTGATCCTCCTGCACCACCCATGCGCATCGCAGCTTTCATTTGCCCCTGACTACCCACTGCCCGCTCCAGATTTTTGACCTGCTCTTTCAGGGAACCATCCGTGATTTTCATCGCTTTAATCTGGCGGAGGTACATTTCCCCTTCTTTCCACTTGTTCTTGGAAGCCGCTATATTAGCCAGTTGCAGCAAAATCATGCCCCTCTCGTTGTCTGAGGGCAGAGGGATAGACTGCGCTTTTTTCAGCAAAACTTCTCCTTCCTCTATTCGCTTTTGCCCAATGTGGACAGAACCCCTCAATAAATAATAGTACGCCCGATTCGTGACGTATAACCAGTCCGGCTTAAGAGTCAGGTCAAGCCGCTTATCCGTAGCCTGAAAATCCCCTGATTGCATAAGATTAGCAGCTGACTGCACCGTTCCCAAGAAAATATAACTCAGGATAAGTACCGGCAGGACTAAATACAGCGGGAAAGCATACCAAAAACCCAGGTAGATGTTCAGTAGGACAGCAGCAGGCAGAAACAAGGCAATCAGCGCAAATCTCAGGTAGATATTGAGGGTAAACATGGCTCGCGGTTTGGCGCGAAGATAAGGCAATCCATGCCGAAATCCTCAATAGTTACTTTCCCCCTCTTCTTTCAAGTCCTTATTATTTACTCGTTTGGTACGCTCCTTTGGTGCCTTGAAGTCGAGCTTACCAAAGCGCAAACTAAAGTTTATCCCATAAGATCGCTGCGCAAAGCCGTTTTCACTCCGCTGAATGAACGTGGGACCTTCCAGTTCGTTGATGAAGCGCATATCCCTGCTGAATGGCTGTACCGCCACAATACCAATGGAACCTTTTTTCTTCCACATATCTTTTTGCAGAGCAAAACTGATTCGCTGGTAGGAAGCCCGAGTTCCCTGAATGCTAGCTCTAGGAGAGCTGTAAAATCCATTCACTTCAAATTTTATCTGCCCGGGAAGCGTCACCGTAGAACTGATATTACCATTCCAGACAATGGCCTGATTGGTCAATTCCCTTCCGTCCACCATACCGGTAACCTGGTACAAAGACATATTCAGTCCACCCCGCAGGGAGAGCTTATCTTTAAGGTTCGCTGAGCTGAACAGATTTACACCGTAATTGCGGTTCAATCCGACGTTACGAAAAGAATTAATACTCACTCCCTCTTTGTTTATGGTGAGGAAGGACTCAATAACGTCATTGGTTTGCCGGTAGAAAACCCCGGAATTGATGACAATACCCTTGACAAAGGTGCTGAAATTGATTTCGTACTGATCCGTATTTTCAGGCTCAATTTCCGGATTACCCACAGTCACATCCCGTGGATCCTCAATTTCAACGTAGGGGTTAACATAGCGCAAACTGGGACGTTGAATGCGCTTGGCATAAGAAAAGCGGATATTGGAGAAATTGCTCAGTTTGCGATTGAGCGTAAGACTCGGCAAGAAATTATCGTACGTATTGCTGAAATTGACTTCACTGTTTTCGTAATCGCCCGTAAGGAAGGTTTGCTCGTAGCGGCTACCGGCTATAAGTCCCCACTTCTGACCCAATTTCAGGTTAAAGGATGTGTATCCGGCATATACATTCTGGATATAGAAGAAGATATCTGAACGGGAAATGTCGGTCACAAAATTCTTAAGGTCGCTATTATAGTTCTTGTAGGCAAATTCACTGTCGATATCCCGCAAAATCACTTTAGAACCAGCTTCGAAGGTCACCTTGGGGGATATGGGCAGGACGTAATCCACCTGAATAGTATTTTCAAGGTTTATACCCGCGTTATCATTCTGCGAATTCAGCAATAGTCCGGGATCATTACCATACTGCCGGATTTCATTAACCTGATCAGAGACATCGCCAGAAACCTGAAAGGCAAAAACCAATTCATGGCCAGCTGTCTTGAATGTTTTCCGGTAATCGGTTGACCAGTCGAATCCCCCGCGCAGCGAGGAACTGAGACTGGTCCTAGTGTATTTTTGATCGATGCCGAAGAGCGGGTCAGCATAAGTAGCCAGGGTGACGTTTTCTCCTGACCGGCCGAAACCACGCAGTGACAGGGAGGTATTCACGCTATTGAATGCATTGATGTCGTAGAAAGCAGATAGGGTGAGGCGTGGCCCGTAAAACGAACTCCGGCCTTCGGTGCTCTGGGAAAGAATCCGCGGAAGAGCACCAGACAGATCTTCCCGGTAGAAAATGCCATAGGAGGGGCGAGGCCAGTTGAACCATCCACCGCCATTTACATTAAAGCCGAAGCGGCCCCTGGCGTAATTAAGGCTCAGGGAGCCGTTGTTGGAACGGGTTCCTGCTGAGGTGGATACCGAACCGGTAAAACCATCAACAGACTTTCTTTTGGTAATTATATTGACGATACCCGCCGTTCCCTCGCCATCGTAGCGCGCTGAAGGGGAGGTGATGACCTCCACGTTTTTAATCTGGTCTGCAGGTATGGATTTTAGTGCATCGCCAGGATTTCCAGAAAAAATCCCGGAGGGTTTACCGTTAATCAGAATTTGAATATTACTGGAGCCCCGGAGCGAAAGATTTCCCTCTGCATCTACAGCTAGGAGTGGGACCCGCTGCAGGACATCAGCCGCATTTCCTCCGGCTGTGGTCAGGTCCTTTTCTGCATTGTAAACTAGTTTATCGATTTTATTCTCGATGGCACCAGCTTCACCTGTAACTTCAACAGCGGCCAAATCGATACTCTCAGAGGTGAGCAAAATCTTGCCTAAATCGGCATCGGGTTTTTGAGGGGTCAGTTCTACTTCCTTTAACGTCCGGGATTTATATCCCATAAACGAAATGGCTACTTTATATTTTCCTGATTTCAGGTTGTTGAAGCGGAAGTTTCCTTTTTCGTCGGTGGTAGTTCCCTCTTTTTGGGTTCCAGTACGAGCATCCAACAAGACCACGGAAGCGAACTCTACAACTTCTTTGCTGAGCGAATCAGCAATTGTGCCGGAGATTTTACCCGTAACCGCCGAGGAGGCTCCAAATCCACCTTGAGGCACTACCCCTGGTGGTTGGGAGTACAAAAACAAAGGAGAAAGGAAAGCCATTAAAGGCAAGAAAATTGAAAATCGCATGAAATGGTTTTTTTGCTACCCCTTAAATAGAGGAAATGCTCAGATGGTTTAATTGGAATCTGAGAAAAACCTGTTTGCATGCTTTTGCAGTACAAACGACGCCTTAATGTAGACAGATAGTAGTTTATGGAATCAGGCCTTTCCTGCCCATTTAAACATTACTGAAGCTAGCGGTGGCAAAGCCAATTCCATGTGATAGGGTTGTCCGTTCCAGGGTTCCGCGCTGGTTCGTAGGGTTGGATTTTCGTGGTGCCCTGAGCCGGAAAATTGGATACTGTCCCCATTCAAGCATGGAGACCAAGTGCCAGCAATAGGTACGCCAAGTTTAAAGTGGGTTCGAGAAACCGGGGTGAAATTGTGGATAACCACGATAGTATCCTCCTCCAGGCTGCCTCTGCGCAGGTAGGATAAGATGCTTTGGCTAGCATTGGTATGATCAATCCACTGGAATCCTTGGGGCTCAAACTGCCATTCGTACAATGCTTTTTCGGATTTGTACAAGTGATTGAGGGCCCTTACCCAGTTTTGCACCCCCTGATGAAAGCCATACTGCAAAAGCCACCATTCCAGACCGCGCTCGATGTTCCACTCTGAGGTTTGCCCAAATTCGCCCCCCATAAATAAGAGTTTCGTCCCGGGATGCGTGTACATGTATCCGAAAAGAAGGCGCAGATTGGCGAAGCGCTGCCATTCGTCACCCGGCATCCGGTTGATAAGTGACCCTTTCCCATGAACTACCTCGTCGTGGGAAAAGGGCAGTTGGAAATTTTCTGTAAAAGCATACACCAGCGAAAAAGTGATGTCACTATGGTGGTGACGCCGGTAAATGGGGTCTTTTTTAAAGAAGTTTAACGTGTCATGCATCCAGCCCATCATCCACTTCTGACCAAATCCCAGTCCGCCCACATAGGTTGGACGAGAAACGGAAGGCCAGGCGGTAGATTCCTCTGCGATAGATTGGGCATCTGGAAATTCCCGGTAAAGCGTTTCGTTGAATTCCCGAAGGAAGGAAATGGCTTCAATATTCTCCTTACCACCATATGCATTGGGCAGCCATTGTCCCTCCTTACGAGAATAATCGAGATACAGCATAGAAGCCACAGCATCTACCCTAAGGGCATCAGCATGGAAGTGCTGCATCCAGTAAAGTGCATTGGAAATAAGGAAATTGCGTACCTCATTTCGGCCGAGATTGAATATGGCGCTCTTCCAGTCGGGATGAAAGCCCAGTCGGGGATCGGCATGTTCATAGAGGTGGGAGCCGTCAAATTGGGCAAGGCCATGTGCATCGGTAGGAAAGTGGGAGGGAACCCAGTCCAGAATGACCCCAATCCCTGCCTGGTGAAAACTGTCTACCAAGTACATGAAATCCTGGGGCGTACCGAATCGGCTACTCGGAGCGAAGTATCCGGTTACCTGATAACCCCAAGAGGGAAAATAGGGGTGCTCCATGACAGGAAGCAATTCCACGTGGGTAAACCCCATTTCCACCACATAGTGAACCAATTCCACAGCCAGCTCACGATAGCTGAGGGAAAACTGATGGTCGGCTGATTTGCGCCAGGATCCGAGATGGACCTCGTAAATTGACCAAGGTTGGGGTTGCTGGGCCCGTTCCCTTCGATTTTCCATCCAGTCTCCGTCACACCAAGTATATTCCAAATCCCAGACGATAGATGCTGTATTCGGCGGTATTTCCCAAAAACAGGCATAGGGATCTCCTTTTTCTATCAGACGCCCATCAGAAGAAAGGATGGCGTATTTATATAGTTCGCCTTTTCCCAGGCCAGGTATAAATCCCTCCCAGATTCCCGAACTGTCTGCACGGAGATAAAGGGAATGGCTGCGAGTATTCCAGTAGTTAAAATTGCCCATTACGGCAACTTCCTTGGCGCTTGGAGCCCAAAGAGTGAATTGCACCCCATCCACCCCATCCAGACTGGTACACTTGCTCCCAAACCTTTCGTAAGTGCGGTAGTGTTTCCCCGACCTGAAAAGGTATATGTCGTAATCGGTAAGAAAACTATTGGGGAGTACCTGACCCATGAAAGAAAGGTATTTGCGACTGGCAAAACTAACTAATTTGGCCATTATCTAGCACAAGACCGAGGCTTATCTCCCTTTGCTTCAGTCCGAAGAAAGGATCAGTACCAACGGTAGACTCAGTCCTCTCGGCTGCCCAGCTGATTCTCGGCCTCCATGCGATCGAAAAGGTTGCTGAGTCGATACATCTCATCGAGGGTATCGTCGAGATAAAAATCGATGTCTGGAATCCTGCGTACCCATTTTTTAATCCGGCTTGCAAGACCTTGCCTCAGGCGAATCTTCTCCTCCTCCAGCATCAGGAGCGGTTCCTGTTTGTTCTCTGTATTAAAGACACTTAGATAAACCTTAGCAAGACCTAGGTCAGGGGTCATGCGCACCTGGGTGACAGTCACCAGTACTTGGTTGCCGTAGATGTAAGCACCTTCCTGCTGCAGCAGCTGACTCATATGGCGTTTCACGAGCTCGGCCGTCTGCTTTTGTTTGATGGAGTCCATAAGGCAAAATTAATCCTTTCAGGGATTCTCCTGTGGTGTATCTTTGACTCAGGGTCAAACCAGTGGGATTCCATGTCGGAGTTTTTGTCGAGCCCCATTGTCTATTTAAAGGGAGTTGGTCCTCCACGGGCCGCGTGGATGGCCCGGGAGTGGGCGATTCAAAGGGTAGAGGACCTGCTGCACCGCTATCCATACAGGCATATCGACCGAACCCAGTTCACCCCTGTTCATGCATGCCGGGAAGAGGGAAATTACTATCAAATAAAGGGTACCCTTCGAAGGCTGGAACAGGTGGGTGAGGGGCCGCGAAAGCGCATGACAGGAATCCTGCGAGACGATTCAGGAGCCCTGGAGTTGGTTTGGTTTACTGGAATATCTTACCTGCACCGCTATCTTGTCATCGGGCAAGAGTACATTATCTATGGTCGATTACAGGTTTTTAGGGACCAGTTCTCCATGGCTCATCCGGAAATGGAACCCATGCCTGCAGAGGGGCAGGTCCTACCAGCAGTTTTTTCTCCTATGTACTCAGGGACCGATCGCAGTGCCGCTATGGGAATCGACAACCGCTTCCTCCGCCGGCTGCTTAGGGACCTTACCGATCGGCTTCAGGCCAGGGATATCCCGGAGGTACTGCCCGAGCGCCTCCTAAAGGCCTATCGTCTGGTTACGCCTTTAGAGGCCCTCCGTTGGATACACTTTCCAAGAAATGAGGCCGATTTGGAGGCGGCCCGCCGTCGCCTGAAGTTTGAAGAATTATTTATCCTTCAACTTAGCTTACTTCGCATGAAATACCTGCGTCGTGACCGCGTTGTCGGCTATGCTTTCCAAAAAATCGGGAATTATTTTCACCACTTTTACCAGCAAGTGCTTCCCTTTGAGCTAACGGAAGCTCAAAAGCGGGTGATGAAAGAAATCCGGAGGGATCTGGCTCCTGGTAGGCAGATGAACCGTCTTCTTCAGGGTGATGTTGGATCCGGCAAAACGGTGGTGGCATTTATGACCATGCTTATCGCGCTGGACAATGGATTTCAGGCGTTGCTTATGGCACCTACAGAAATCCTTGCCCGGCAGCATTTCGACGGCCTCTCTTCCCTTGGCGAAAAGCTGGGGGTAGAAATGGCCTTCCTCAGTGGGAGTGTCAAAGGGAAAAAGCGAGCACTCATTCTTCAGGGTCTGGCATCCGGCACTATCCAAATTGTCATCGGGACCCACGTTCTGTTCGAAGATGCAGTTGAATTCCAAAACCTTGGATTGGCAATTACGGATGAACAACATCGCTTCGGGGTGGAGCAACGGGCCAGGTTATGGAAAAAGGGGAAACCCCTTCCACCCCATATTTTGGTAATGACGGCAACGCCAATTCCTCGTACCCTAGCCATGACCCTTTATGGTGATCTTGATATTTCCGTCATCGATGCCTTGCCTCCCGGGCGCAAACCCATTCATACCCTCAGTAAAAATGAAAATCACCGGCTCTGGCTGATCGGCTTCATGAAGGAACAAATTCGGGAGGGTAGGCAGGTATACGTGGTTTATCCTATCATCGAGGAGTCCGAAAAGATGGATCTCAACAATCTCATGGAGGGATTCGAAGCACTTGCCAGGGAGTTTCCTGCACCCCAATACACGCTCTGCATGGTCCATGGGAAAATGAAGGCTGCTGACAAGGACTGGGAGATGGCGCGTTTCGTACGTGGTGAGGCCCAAATCATGGTAGCTACTACCGTAATCGAAGTCGGGGTGAACGTCCCCAACGCCTCGGTGATGGTCATTGAGAATACAGAACGCTTCGGCCTGTCTCAGTTGCATCAACTTCGCGGTCGGGTAGGAAGGGGCGCCGATCAGGCTTACTGTATCCTCATGTCCTCCTTTAAACTCACGGCCGATAGCCGGGAACGGATTCGCACCATGCTGGAAACTCAGGACGGATTTGAAATAGCTGAAGCAGATTTAAGGCTTCGAGGGCCAGGTAACATGGATGGAAAGCAACAGAGTGGGGCCATCCCCCTGCGGCTCGCCGACTTGGCGCAAGATGGAGCCATACTGGATACCGCCAGGGCTGAGGCGATGGCCATGCTGGATGCTGATCCGACCCTTAGCCAGCCCGAGCACGCCGGCTTATTAGGTATTATTTTAAAGAATCAGGACAACCTGAGAGGATGGGGTCGCATAAGTTAATAGGAGATGGTGGACATTAAGTACCATCACCTTTCCACAACTTATCTTTTAGGAAGTTTGTGGAATTGTTACCGTAATCGCTTAAACAAATGGATTCGGACGATGCCCCATAGAACCCAGCAGGCTCTCTGCCTATTCATGAAGATAATCCAGGGTTTATTTTGACCCGGGTCATTCTGCTTCCTTTTCCCGTAGGAAGACTGCTGCATAACCAGGTGGCTTCAGTAGGAATACCCCCTCATATGTCCTCTTTTCTTCCCCGCGTTCCAGTAAAACCTCCAGGTAGCCTTCGCCGTCCATGGTAGTCAAAGGAAGGGGTCTTACGCGCAGGTGATTTCTAAAGTCAATCCCACCTTTACCCCAGGCTTTGAATGCCGCTTCCCTCGCAGCCCAAAGCAGGGTAAGTGCCACGAGGTCGTCGGGTGAATCCAGCATGCTGATTTCTTGCTCAGAAAAAACCCGCGAAGACACCCGCCTCACAACCGGGGTAATGCGCTGAATGTCCACGCCGACAGATGCATCCCGTGAGAGCAAAGCGGCAGCATAACCGTGGGTGTGGCTCAAAGAAATTTGCGGATGATTGGAACCTGCTAAGAAGGGTTTTCCGGAGGCGTCCGGCTCAAGTGGAATCCGGGCGGGACTGTTGGTTAAGAGGTGGACCAAGTACCGGGAAGCCAGAAATTCCAGCCTGCGTCCACCCCGATATTGCTGCAAACGATTGCTTTCAGATGGCGCCAACACCAACCGATCCTGGAACCAGGACTCGTCTTCCGCGATTTCCCAAATCCCCGCCAGTCCCGGGGATAAACTCCTGTGCAGGTGAATCGGCATGTTTTCAGCACCCGGTAATCCGGAACATTCCTCCAATAATTTCCTAATATTAAGCCTTTAACCGCAAAATCCTACATGGCACTGCACTTAGCCCATGCCTTTCAGGGCCACCGGGGAGCAGTGTATGCCCTCCATCCTTTGGTCGATAGGCGTTGTTTTCTTTCCGGCGGCAGCGATGGCCATCTGGTGCGTTGGGACAGCCTTAAGCCTGAACTGGGAGTTTCTCTGGCTACCCTGCCCACCCCCATCCTCTCCATTTGCCTGCTTCCAGAGGGATGCTGTGTTTTGGGGGATATGGAAGGCAAGGTCTGGTGGCTCACCTTGAACGAGCCGAGGGAAATAACCCGGGTGCTTGCCCATCATCGGAAAGGGGTATTTGTCCTTCATCAGGTGGAAGGCAACCTTTACTCGGCTGGCGGTGACGGCTACCTAACCCGTTGGTGCCCCCAGCAAATGCTACCACAGGAAAGCGTGCAGGTTAGTCACCAATCGGTGCGCAGTTTGGCTTACCACCCCGGACGAGATGAATTCGCCCTCGGTTGTTCAGAGGGTGCTATCCGTTTTGTGGACCGCAAGACCCTGCAGGTTCAAGCTAGCTGGAGGGACTGCCATGTACCCTCTGTTTTTACCTTGACCTATACGGAAGATGGCACGCGATTACTCAGCGGTGGACGCGATGCCCAGCTGAAGGTATGGCAACGCGACAATGGCAAGCAAGCGAACTGCATCGCCGCCCACCGCGCTACCCTGAATCATCTGCTATCCGGACCAGGCAATGACTTCCTCTTTACCGCTTCCCGGGATCATACCATTCGGATTTGGAACCAAGATAACTTGGAACTGCGCCAAACCCTCCGCGGGCACACCCATTCCGTAAACCGGCTTTTGTGGCTGGATCAGCCAGGCATCCTCCTTAGTGCAAGCGACGACTCCCGAATTATAGGCTGGATACCAACGGCGCCTTGATGCAGCGGGCCGAAAATCTGCTGTTCAGTTCACTGGTAGATTTGTAATTGGCCTTTCTCTAAAGGAACATCCCAGGTAGACGCTACAGGCTGTATTGCCTTGAGCCCGGGAGGCAGTCCAACCAATTCCCAAATTCCCAAAATTGCGAATGGAGCCTGAAGCCCCGCGCATTCCTGCGGGCAGAGCGGTAAATCCGCTGGCAATGGAAGTGAAAATCATCAAGTATTTATTCATTAAATAGAATACCTATGTTGTAATCAATGTAGGTATTTCGCTTTACATTGAGCATTAAAGTGAAGAAGCTTATGGTTTTCAGTAGGCACCTACTCATCCTGCTCCCGGTCTTGCCAACCCTGCATGGTCAATCAGATATTCTTGATTCCGGGGGAAAGTTGACTGCAGCCCAGGCTGCATGCGATATAACTTACTATGACCTTGATTTGCGGGTGTATCCCGACGACCGCTCGGTGGCTGGCACCCTCACGCTTCAAGCGCAGATAGTCCATCCCCTGCCTGCCTTTGAACTGGATCTGGACACCCTTCTTCAAGTGGCGAAAGTGGAGGAAATCGATAGGGATGGCCGACACATTGCTCTTCCCTGGACTCGGGAAGCCGGGAAACTTTACTTGAATATGGGTCGCACCCGGCAACCCGGAGAATGGGTGAAACTGGCGGTCCTGTATGGTGGCCGTCCGCGTATAGCACCCAATCCTCCCTGGGACGGCGGCTTTACCTTTAGCCAGACCCCTTCCGGAGCTCATTGGATTGCTACCTCATGCCAGACCAATGGGGCGGATCTCTGGTGGCCGGTAAAGGATCACGTCTCCGACGAGCCCGATTCCATGTCCATGCATATTCGGGTTCCTGAACCCTTGGTGGTGGCTTCCAATGGCAGGCTTCAATCGGTGGAATCCCATAACGATGGCACCAGGACCTACCACTGGCATGTTTCCACTCCCATTAATGTGTACAATATTGCGCTAAACATAGCTCCATACGAGACCCTATCCGGAAGCCTTCGCAGCGTGGCTGGAGATACCTTTCCTGTTGTCTTTTACTGCCTGCCGGAGGATTTTAGCAAAGCGGAAAAACTGTTTCCCGAAATCCTGGACCATCTTCGGTTTTACGAGAAATACCTAGGCCCCTATCCCTTTCGGGCGGACAAATACGGGGTGGCACAAACTCCCCATTTGGGCATGGAGCACCAGACCATCATCGCGTACGGCGCAAAATTCGCAAACGGATCCATGACAGGTGGCCGGGACTGGGGTTTTGACGCTTTGCATCACCATGAACTCGGTCACGAATGGTGGGGTAACCTAGTCACTAATGCTGACTGGAAGGACATGTGGATCCACGAAGGCTTTTGCTCCTACATGCAGGCTCTCTACCAGGAAGATCGCTTGGGGAAGGATGCCTATCTTACCTACATCCACGGCATGCGGCGTTTTACAGACAAGCTCCCCGTTGCGCCGCGGGAAGGAAAAACGGCTAAAGAAATATACCGCGCTCCTATATACAACAAAGGGAGTTGGATTCTTCACACCCTGCGGTACCTCCTTGGCGATGAGGTGTTTTTTCGATGCCTTCGAAGGATGGTGTACCCCGATCCGGCTCTGGAGGCAAGCACAGACGGCTCGGCCTGCCGTTTTGTGGATACCCAAGATTTCATTCAGCGTTGTGAAACGGAGTCGGGCCGAAGCCTGAATTGGTTTTTCGACATTTACGCCCACAGGGCTGAACTTCCCGAACTAGAGATTTCTGTCGAAGGAGGCTTGCTGCGTTTGCGCTGGAAAACTGCTGATAATCTGCCTTTTCCAATGCCTGTAACCATAATTACCAATGGTAAACTGCGCCGCATCGAGGTACCGGTTGGTGGGGTAGAAATTCCTTTCCCGGGAAAAGAAGCTCCCCGGGTGGACCCTGAAGGCTGGATTTTGAGGCGATAGCCTTTTTGCAGGCTGGCAGAATGCACCATCCCCACTTGGAAGGAGCAGCTTCTTTGTTATTTCTGACAGCTTAGGATTTTCTGTTCAGACCCCAATGCCCCTTCCAACGCCGGGTCATCTGGTACCTATTCCCAAACCCTCCTTCCTTGCCATTCCAAATCAGCCCTTCAAGCAGCTTGGGCAATCCCACCTTGGCCCTATTCAGTCAGTCACCCTAGCAATAGCAACAAAAAACCTTCCTAAGCACAGTGCAGACTCACTGCATTTTTCGAAGAACAGCTTCCAGGTCGATACCCACTAGCCGGATACTGCCTTCATCCTTGTTGAGGGGAACGCCGCCAACTAGCAAGTAATGGTCGTGTGCCAGCCAGATTTTGTCGGGAATAAAAGCTCCCAGACCGGCCTCACGCATGGAGGCTGTGGCATCAAACTGGGTCAGGATACCTTGGTGGTTTAGCCGATACACTGGCATAGCCTCCATTCCACCCTCATACCGCTCGCGCAGAGGATTTTTACCACCGCTTCGCTGATTCTTCAGGGCGTCATTGAATAGGAAAAACAGGTTTTCGTCCACTCCGATAGCCTTATTTCCATAGGTTACCCGTTCGATGTAGGAGTAACCCTGCTGCCGCTTGGGAATCCGCCGCATCCAAACAGCATCGCCCTCCTTGTCGTGACGGACCACCAAGAGATCGTTGAATTCCAGGGATCCATTGACCGGATCAAAAACATTTTGCTCGGCGATAAGGGTCATAGCCCCGGCATTATCGACCCGCAGCTGCTGAAAGGCATATTGCTCGAATCGCCGGCGGTTAGCATTTCCACGGGCTTCCGGCGGGGAATAGGGGTAAGCCATTTGATAGGACTCTTCACTCAAGAAGTAGCGTCTGATTTTGGGTTCTGCTCCCGGTTCGGAGACTTGGTAAGTGAGATATCCTGAGGGAGAAAGCTTCCCTTTGTCAGTAAAAAAAGCAGCAGCAAGGAGGATTCCGGCAGGTGAAAGGTCCCACTTCACACCGTTGAGTTTATCATTTGGATTATTGAGGAAATAGGCCAGCGGTTCTTTCAGGTCCTTGTTGAAGGCTAGAGCGAGGTACTGGATTTTGCGCTCGTCAATCTGCGGGCCAGGCTTTCCTAAGTAATTTTCAGCAAGCATATAAAAGATGCCCTGATTGGTCAGTTTACAATCGTAGAGATACAGTCCCTCGTTGAGAAGGGGAAGCTGGTATTCTCCCGACCAAACCGGGGTTAGGCCCGGACCGAATACCTTCACGCTTAAACGGGCAGGATCTTTGGGCAATGTGTAGGTCCAGGCGTAGATTGCCAGGTATTGCCCGTTTGGCGATAGGCTGTATCCAAATGGGACCCGGTACAATTCGGGGGTGTAGGCTTCAGCCATTACGGCAGACTTCTTCTCCGACAGGTCGTTGGCATCGTACTGGTAAAGAAGCAGGTGATTCCGCTTGGGTCCGGGATAATACAGGGAAGAAAGGACATTGACTGCGCTATCCCAGAAAAAAACGGCTTCAAACTGAGCCTTCAGGGGGCTGCGCTCAAAGGGAATGGTCCGCTGAGCCAAGCTTTCCTGGCTAAAATTGAACCGGGTAATTTCCCCGCGGTCCGGCTTTTCAGGATGATTGCTGGAAAAAGTGTAAAATCCAGCCTCCCCGGCTGGAATCACCTCACGTATCTCGAGCGTGGCAGGTTGAGGAGCTGGGCGTTGTGCGGAAAGCACTTTACCTGCCAGAAAGATGAGCAAGCACCACAATAGCCAGTGGACCGTACGCATAGCTTGATGGGTTAAATGATCAGGAATCGGGTGGCTAAGCCATTTCGCTAATTTAATGTATTTTCGACCATATTTGATGAATTCCAAACTCCTAAAACCATGCGTACCATTCAAGGCCCTGCTATCTTTCTGGCTCAGTTTATGGGTGACTCTGCTCCATTTGACTCTTTGGACGGGGTATGCCGCTGGGCAGCAGAGAAAGGTTATACCGGTATTCAGATACCTACCTGGGACAACCGCCTCATCGATTTAGAAAAAGCTGCCTCCAGTCAGACATACTGTCAGGATCTTAAAGGGCGAATTGCCGCGCATGGCTTGTCCATCACAGAATTATCCACCCATCTCCAGGGGCAGTTGGTTGCTTCGCATCCAGCATACGATACCCAGTTTGATGGTTTCTCACCGCCGGCTGTACACGGTAATCCAAAGGCACGCCAGGAATGGGGAACCGCACAACTCAAACTTGCGGCACGTGCAAGCCGCAATCTGGGCCTTTCAGCCCATGTAACGTTTAGTGGTGCCTTGGCATGGCCATTCCTTTACCCATGGCCTCAGCGGCCCGATGGACTTACAGAAACGGCATTCCAAGAGTTGGGCAGGCGCTGGAAACCCATTCTCGACGAATTTGACCAATGCGGGGTCCACGTGGGCTATGAGCTGCACCCGGGGGAGGATTTATTCGACGGAGAGACTTTCGAGCGTTTCCTGGCCGCGGTGGATCAACATCCTCGCGCAGGCATCAACTACGATCCCAGTCATTTCGTCCTGCAGTGTCTGGATTACCTGCAGTTCATCGACTTTTACCACGAGCGAATTTTTGCCTTCCATGTCAAGGATGCTGAGTTCAATCCGACAGGTAAGCAAGGAGTATACGGGGGTTATGCCTCTTGGGTGAACCGCGCCGGCCGATTCCGCTCTCTTGGGGACGGGCACGTCGATTTCAGTGCCATTTTCAGCAAACTAAGTCAGTATGGCTATGGTGGCTGGGCCGTATTGGAATGGGAATGCTGCATCAAATCCTCCGAGCAAGGAGCCGCTGAGGGAGCCCCCTTTATTTCCGACCACATCATACAGGTCACGGAGCGGGCGTTTGATGATTTCGCAGGCGGCAGCGCGGACGAGTCACTCAACAAAAAACTGCTCGGCATACCCTGAGGCCTTGCTTTCCCGACACGGTTTGGCACCTTACACAAAGTTTATCTTAATCTTGCTCCTATTGGGGCTGTGTATTCCCATGTTCTCACAGGTTTCCAAGCAGTCGGTGCGGGGAATAGTAAAAGATCGTTGGACCGGAAAGGAACTTGCCGATGCAGGCTTCATCCTAAATGATGGACAACGGGCAGAGCGTTCCGATTCCAGCGGTCGCTTTCGCCTGGAACAACTGGAATCCGGCAGGTACCGGCTTTCCTGCTTTGTCCCAGGGTATGTAACCTGGGTCATACCCGACTTATGGATTTCTTCCGGAAAAGAAACCGTCTTGGAGATTTTCCTAGAGGAACTTCACACCGACTTGCCGGAAATTACCCTGCAGGCCAATGCTCCTCCCCGTCAGGGTGGCGGGCAGGTGGAATTGCTTTCCCAGGAAATGACGCTTCGGTTTCCGGCCACTTTTTACGATCCGGCCCGACTGGCTTCAACGCTGGCCGGAGTGGCCACAGATAATGATCAGGCCAATGGTCTGGTTATTCATAATTACTCACCAAACGGTGTCAACTGGCGGCTTTGGGGTGCGGAAATCATTAATCCTAATCACACGGCCAATGCCGGTACGTTTTCCGACAGGGTCACTGGCAACGCGGGAGGGGTGAACATGATCAGCATGCAGTTGCTTGACAACACGGCCTTTTATACCGGCACGCCTCCTGTATCCTACGGAAATACCGCCAGTGGAACCCTGGATATGAGCCTTCGCCCCGGAAATTCGGAAAGGCGGGAATTCACCCTTCAGGCCGGACTCATCGGACTGGATGTCGCGGCGGAAGGCCCGATGAACCGATCAAGCCGTCTGACACCAGGTGCCTCATACGTCGTGAATTACAGGTACTCCACCATCGGAATGCTTCAGGGCCTAGGGTTGGATTTGGGGGATGAGGCCATAGCCTTTCAGGATTTTTCCGCCCACATCAATCTGCCGACAAAACAGGGATCATGGCATTTGTTTGGCATTCTGGGAAAAAGCAGTAATCGCTTTACGGGTAGTGCCGATAGCACGGCATGGAAGGAAGACAAAGATCCCTATACCATTGATTTCAAATCCGGCAGTCGCATCCTGGGAGCCCGATACACCCGGGGAATCTTCTCTAGCACCTGGGTTTACTCCTCAGGGAAATTTAGCCGGGAGGCTCAACCGCTATTTATACATCCCAACCGTTTTCCAGCATCGCTGGACACCTGGGAACCACAAAAGGTAAGCAATGACACCCGAATAACCGCTACCTTGGGTAAGGACCTCCATTTGCTGACCGGGCTAAATCTGACACACAATCGGCAGGAGCGGACACTTGCTGATGCTGACCTCTCTATAAACGGTCAATTGGCCGGTTGGCAGATTTCCCCATATGCCGGCCTGTTATATCAGCGGGGAAGATGGCAGGCAGAGCTAGGGTTCCATTCCCTTTGGTTTACCTGGAACGGGAGTTATTCCCTGGAGCCTCGGATAGGACTGGTTAGGCGGTTGAATGCCCAAAGTACGCTAAGTATCCATGCAGGTAAAAGTAGCCAATTACAGCCTGTCCAAGTCTATCTAGGTTCTGGTTACCCTGAAAATAGTCGCCTCGATTTGACCCATATCTGGCAAGGCTCCCTTACCCTGGAAAGGGTGGGTAAAGCTGGGGTATGGACAGGACAGGTGTATAAGGGGTATTTTGACCGAATCCCCATCGCAGCAGACCAATCCAATTCGTTTTCCACCATAAATGTCTTGGAGGAAATTGTACGTATACCCCTGGTATCCAAGGGCCTGGCTCAACAATGGGGAGCCTTTGCGCAACATCGGATTTATTGGAAAAATGGCTTCTATAGCCTGGTCAACCTACATGGGGGTAAGCTACAATATCAGGGTAGCGATGGCATTTGGCGCGAAGGCCGATTCAGCCATCGCTACCTGCTAAATGTTACTCTTGGTAAGGAGTGGCGGGGCAGGGAAAAAAGGGGGAAGATCCGGGAATTTGGTTGGAATGGCCGCTTGATCGCCCGCGCTGGATTTCGGGAAATGCCCGTCGATCTTGTCAATTCCAGGCTTCAGCAAACTACCGTTTACGATTTCGGCCGAGGATTCGCTAACCCGTTGGCGAATTATTTCCGAATCGATCTACGGCTTTATGCCAAATGGAACGCGCGAACCCGGACCCACATGCTTTCACTCGACATACAGAATGCCAGCGGAGAGAAACAGGTGGTTTACCATTATTATGACAGGGTAAAGCAGGCCTTGATGGATAAAAGGCAGCTAGGTTTGATTCCTATTCTAACTTACCGTGTTAACCTGGCGGCTGATACAGGAAAAGTACGTAATTTCAACCCATGACAACCTGGCAAAAATCGGCCCAATGGGGGGCATCACTGCTTTTCTTAGTATTTGCTATCCTACAGTGGAATGACCCGGATCCCTTGCAATGGATGGCCCTTTACGGAGGTATGGCCCTCCTGTTTTTCCTTTTAGCACTGGGCAAATCTTTAGCCAGGAAACTGGCCCTATTTCTGGCCTTTGTCAGCTTATTTTTTATGGTGCGCCTACTTCCACAAATCGGTGTTTGGATAAAAGAAGGTATGCCAAGCCTGGTACAATCCATGAAGGCTTCCCAGCCCACCATAGAATACACTCGGGAGTTTCTAGGCCTCGCCCTATGCTTCTTAGCCTCCCTTTTTGGCTTCTTTCAGAAAAAATCAACCTAACCCTGTTATGGACAGAAGACATTTCCTCTCCCTGGGCTCAGGGGCCTTGCTTACTGCGGCCATTTCGTCACGCATGGGTTTCCAGGGACCGGAAAAACTAAAGGATATCGGCCTTCAGGTCTATACGCTGCGCGACATGCTTGCTAAGGACCCAGAGGGAACCTTACGGTCAGTAGCCAATCTGGGATATAGCCACATCGAACTATTTGGCTACCGCAACGGAAAGTATTTTGGTAAGAGCATCTCTGAAATAAAAGGCCTTACTGATGACCTGGGATTGCGCGTGACGAGTGCTCATTATCTTTCCGGACAGCAGAGTACAGATATGGGCACCCCAGTAAATCAGTGGGAAAAAGCCGTTGCGGATGCGGCGGCCCTTGGTCAGCAATACATGGCGATTGCCTATCTCATGCCTGAGGAGAGAAAAACACTAGATGATTACCGCCGTGTAGCCGATATTCTAAACCGAGCGGGGGAGATTACAGCGCAATATGGATTGACGATGGCCTATCACAATCACGATTTCGAATTCACCCCTTTAGAGGGCCAACTCCCTGCCGACATCCTGCTCAAGAAGACAGACCGTAATTTGGTGAAATTCGAACTGGATATCTACTGGATAGTGAAGGCGGGGCAGGATCCGTTGGCTTTTTTCCGTGCCAACCCGGGCCGAGTTCCCTTGTGGCATATAAAAGACATGGAGAAGGGTACCGGCGATTTTGCCCCGGTAGGCGACGGGACCATACCCTGGGCCACCCTTTTTCGTGAACAAGGAACAGCAAGCATGACCCACTTTTTCGTCGAGCAGGATACCCACCGAATAGGCACGCCCTTAGAGAACATCGGGAAAAGTTTTCGCTGGCTTCGGGAACTCGATTATTGACTGGCAAAGGGTGAATGATGGGTCTCTTGGTTAACACCCCATCTGGTCTGTATTGCCCGAAGGCAGACGTTTATCTCGATCCCTGGAAGCCCGTTCCCCGGGCCATCCTTTCCCACGGCCATGCCGATCATGCTCGTTGGGGAAGTGCAAATTACTTGTGTACCCCTTCGGCCTCCCCGGTCATTAGGCATCGCCTTGGCGATATATCGCTGCAAACTTTGGAATATGGCAAAGAAATTGACCTAAATGGCGTCACTTTATCTTTCCATCCGGCAGGACATGTTCTCGGATCAGCACAGATTCGCGTTTCCTATAGGGGAGAAGTCGCCGTTTTTTCCGGAGACTACAAAGTAGTGGCTGATGGGTTTTGCGAGCCTTTTGAGGCCGTCCGGTGCCATACCTTCATTACAGAATCGACCTTTGGTTTGCCAGTTTATCATTGGACGCCTCAGGAAGAGGTTTTTCTCGAAATAGCTGCATGGCAGACGGCAAATCGCAGAGAGGGTCGACTCAGCGTCTTGTATGCCTATTCCTTGGGGAAAGCCCAGAGGCTATTGCAAGGTCTTCCAGCCTGCTCGGGTCCTTTTTATACCCACACTCAGGTGGAAACTGTGCTGGAGGTGATGCGAAACCAAGGCATCACCCTGCGGCCAACCATCCCTATCAGGGAAAGTACTCCTCGCGCTGACCTACTCAAGGGAATCATCATCGCACCACCCGCCGCCCAGGGTGCCAACTGGATGCATCGCTTTGAACCCATGGGGCATGGTATGGTGTCTGGATGGATGAGCCTCCGAGGTATGCGCCGTCGGCGAAATGCCGACAAAGGATTCGTCCTAAGCGACCACGCCGACTGGAAGGGCCTAAATGAAGCCATAGGCCAAACAGGTGCAGATAAAATTCTCGTGACGCATGGATACGCGGAAATACTATCCGCTTGGCTTCGGGAAAAAGGCTTAGATGCTGCCCCACTAGAAACGGATTTCGAAGGCGATGAAACACTTTGAGGCGCTTTTTCACAGGTTGGAGGAGACCACAAGTACCCGGGAGAAAATCGAAGCCCTAGTGAACTACTTGACTGTTGCTTCTGCAGAGGACAAGGTATGGATGATTGCCCTTTTCTCAGGCAGGCGACCCAAGCGGACCGTTTCTACCAAAAATCTGCGCACCTGGGCGGCAGAAGCAGCTGATATTCCCAGCTGGTTATTTGAAGAATCTTATCATGTCGTGGGCGACCTCTCCGAAACCATTGCGCTGCTTTTACCTCCCCCAGCCCAGGAAACGGAACGCTCGCTTGCCGACTGGATGGGCATCTTGCAAGCCATGGATGGGTTAGAAGAAGTAGCCAAACGGAAGCAGGTCCTGGAGGCCTGGGACGGCCTGAATCCTGCCGGACGATTTATATTCAACAAACTGGTGACGGGTGGATTCCGGCTTGGTGTTTCCCAAAAACTTATGGTAAAGGCTTTAGCAAAATTTACGGAGCGGGAAGAAAATGAAATAGCCCTTCAACTAATGGGCGATTGGTCGCCCCAGACGACCCCATTTCAGGAATTATTGTTCGGGGGTTCTGCAGATTCCGCCCGATCAAGGCCATACCCCTTTCATTTGGCATACGCTTTGGAAGCCATGGCTGATTTAAAGGGGGAACCGAGGGATTGGATGGCAGAGTACAAGTGGGACGGCATTCGGGGTCAGCTCATTCTGCGCCAGGGACAGGTCTTTTTGTGGTCCCGCGGGGAGGAGCTCATCACAGACAAGTTCCCAGAGCTGGCCGCGATGGGGGCTATGTTGCCCGAGGGCACCGTCTTGGACGGAGAAATATTACCTTTTCGGGAAGGCAAACTACTGCCTTTTCAGCATTTACAGACCCGTATCGGGCGCAAGAAACTGTCAGCTGCTATTCTGCGCGACTGTCCTGTAGTCTTCAGAGCTTACGACTTGTTGGAATGGGCAGGAAAGGACATCCGAACTCTCCCTTTTCAAGAAAGGAGAGAACGGCTGGAGTCCATCACCGCCTTTTCCGATGACCAGTTGCCCCTTCAACTTTCCCCCCTGCTTCCCTTTTCCCAACTGGAAGACCTGGAGGAACTCCGGTCCCAAAGCACAGCATACGCCAGTGAAGGGCTCATGCTCAAACATCGCTTGTCGGTGTACAGCACCGGTCGAAAACGCGGGGAATGGTGGAAATGGAAAGTTGATCCCTACACCATCGACGCCATACTCATCTATGCTCAGGCGGGACATGGCCGCAGAGCCAACTTGTACACCGATTTCACTTTTGCCGTTCATGCCTCACCAGGAACCTTACTTCCCTTCACCAAGGCCTATTCCGGCTTAACTGACAGGGAATTTGTTGAAATCAATCAATGGATAAAGCGCAATACCGTGGAGCGCTTTGGCCCGGTGAGGCAAGTAAATCCAGAACTTGTATTTGAGATTGCCTTTGAGGGAATTCAGGAGAGTAGGCGGCATAAGTCGGGCATCGCCCTGCGCTTCCCACGCATGCTGCGTTGGCGCAGGGATAAGCCTGCCAGTGAGGCAAATACCTTGGAGGATTTAAAGGCGCTGCTACTAAAGACCAGCTGAAGTCTTTATATTGGGATTTTTCCAACCCGTTACAAAAGGGTGGGTAGTGCCGAAGTCCTTGTCCATTGACCAAAAATAGCCCACCCATCATGCTACTCATTCAGAAAAATCGTACACCTGCCTTTTTCACGCTGCTGAGTTTACCATCGACAGCAATGGGTTTTGCCTTGTCGGTGCAGATTTCTGCGCTGAGTTGGATACTTAGTACTCGCTACGGCCTGGCCATCGATGAAGTGGGGCTGGTCTGGGCTGCTGGTCCGATAGCCGGCATTTTTGGTCAAGTCATGGTGGGCCTTATAAGTGACAAGGTGTGGTTTTGGGGAGGCCGGAGACGCCCTTTCATACTTATTGGTGGTACGCTGGCCGCAGGAATGTTGCTTGCCTTGCCCTCCATAGGCATCATTTCGCAGGGGATGGGTCTGGACGGTGTGGTGGGAATAGCTATCCTGATTGCTCTCACGTTGGATCTTGCCATAAACATTAGTTTCAATCCCACCCGCACGCTGATTGCCGACGTTACGCCTGCGGGACCAATGCGCACCAAGGGATACACCTGGATGCAGACCATCTCCGGTTCCTTCGGAGTGGGTGCTTATGCCATAGGGGCCATTTGGGGAAATTATGTGCTCATCTATGCCGGAGCAATCTTGGTGTTTGTCATCAGTTTTTTGCCGGTTTGGTTCATCCAAGAGCCTAGGGAACTGGATGCAGGGAGGGAAGAATTCAAAGAAACAAACACCAAGGGTAACTGGATTTCGTTACTCGCTGACATCAAGCCCCTTTGGGGAATGTTAGTCTATGCCCCGGTGGGCATGTTCAAGAAGTGGAATGGGCAGTCCCTATCCCCTGGTTTAGTGGAAGTCATATGCCTGTTGCTTACCCTCTACGGAATTGGAGCTGCCCTGAGCAAAAAAGGTAAAGGGGGCGAACCCAACCGATCCGATCTGTCAGGATTTCAGCGGCTGTTAGCGGCTCATGCATTCACCTGGATGGGGGTGCAGACCATGTTCATTTACCTGTATGCCTTCTTGCAGGATAGGATGGGGAATCTGGGAAATGCAGACTTAGGAAGGGTCATTTCCTTGTCCTTTCTCCTGCTAAATGCCGTAGGAGCCCTATTACCTGCCATTGTGTTGGAACCGGGCAGCCGTCGATTCGGTAAGGTAAGGGTGCATAGCTGGGCCATAGCCAGCATGGCGCTAGGTTACCTTGGCATTGCTCTGCTTGCCAGACAGCCAGAGATTTTATGGTTAATCATGGCATTTCTTGGCATTGGGTGGGCTGCTACGGTAAGTCTCCCTTTTGCCATCATGTCTCAGCAGGTGCGGCAGGCAGCGATGGGAAAATACATGGGACTATTCAATCTTTCTGTGGTTTTGCCCCAATTGGTGAGCAGTCTACTCATTGGAGCCTGGATTGAGGAAGCTACCAATAAAGACCTCATCTTTCTAATCTGCGCCGTCTGTCTTGGCCTGTCTGCCATGCTCTGGTTTTTTGTGGAAGAGCCATCTGAACAGGTTTAGATTTGAGCCGAAACATGCCCGCCAACGGCATATTTACCAAGGCAAGAGAAGGCAGTTAGCAGGCTTTAACTCGCCCCAAGTGCAGAAATAGCCACCATGTTGACGATCTCCCGGGTGGTACTTCCCAACTGAAGGACATTCACCGGATGTTTCAGGCCGAGAAGTATGGGACCTATCTTTTCAATACCTGCTACCTCCTTTACCAGATTGTAGGCAATGTTGGAGGCAGAAAGATTGGGGAAGATGAGGATATTGGCTCCATTTCCATCGGCCAAGCCACAGAAAGGATGATTTTCCCGCAGGAAATCCTGCTGGAAAGGCATATGAGCTTGCATTTCCCCATCCACGACTAGGTCCGGCCGCCTTTCCTTTAGTATGCGAACGGCCTGCCGCATTTTCTCCGGATCCTCGCCGTCGGCTGACCCAAAGTTGGCGTAACTCAGCAGAGCCAATCGGGGGATGATGTTAAAGTGGCTGACCTGGTCGGCAGCCAGCAAGGAAATCTCCACGATATCTTCTACAGTAGGATTGAAATTGACGGTAGTATCGGCTAAGAACAAGGGGCCAAAGCGGCTCATGAGGATATACATACCAGACACCTTTCGAACCCCATCTTTGCGACCCACCACTTGCAGGGCAGGTCGTACGGTGTCCGGATAGTTGCGGGTCATGCCACCGATCATGGCATCAGCCTCTCCCATTTCCACCATCATGGCCCCAAAGTAGTTCCTTCTTCGGATAAGGTCAGCAGCCTCCGATTTGTTAGTGCCTTTGCGCTGGCGTTTCTCAAAAAGCCGAGCTGCGTATTCCTCCAAAAGCTGGGATTCAGCCTCTGATGCTGGTAATTTAGGGTCAACGATGACGGGTTCGGGCAGGCTTAGCTGATGTTCTTCGATAAGCGCCTTGATTTTTTCTACATTTCCAAGGAGAATAGGCTTAGCAATCCCCTCCTCGATGACCTCTCGGGCAGCGCGCAGGACCGTGAGGTTTTCAGCGTCTGCAAAAACCACCCGCTTTGGCTGTTGCCGGGCCTTATTGATGATAGCCCGTGTGAGGGTATTGTCTAGGCCAATACGCTTGGAAAGTTGGTTGCGGTATGCTTCCCAGTCAGTGATGGGAAACTTGGAAACCCCGCTCTCCATGGCGGCTTTAGCTACGGCTGGGGCGACCGTGGTGAGAAGTCGCGGATCAACGGGTTTAGGAATGATGTAGGTTTTGCCGAACATCATGTTTTCTTTACCATAGGCCAGATTTACTCGATCAGGTACCGGTTCCCGAGCCAGTGAAGCCAAGGCGTGAACTGCCGCCAGCTTCATCTCCTCATTGATGACCTTCGACCGCACATCGAGGGCGCCGCGGAAGATATAGGGGAAGCCGAGGACATTGTTCACCTGATTGGGATAATCGCTTCTGCCGGTTGCTACGATGCAATCTGGCCTGGAGTGCAATGCCTCTTCATAGCTAATTTCCGGGGTAGGATTAGCTAGCGCAAAGATGATAGGCTCCCGAGCCATTTTTTGAATCATTTCGCCGTTGAGGACATTTCCTTTCGACAAACCAATGAATACATCAGCCTGATTGAGGCAATCACCCAAGCTTATATCGGGCGGGGCACCTGGATTGGCAAACTCAGCCTTTTTGCCGTCCAGATTGGACCTAATAGGATGAATAAGACCTTTGGAATCAAACATATACAAATTGGCTCTTGCAGCACCAAGAGCAAGATACATCTGCGAACAGGAGATAGCTGAGGCACCTGCCCCGTTTACTACGATTTTCACCTTACTGATGTCCTTTCCCACCAGGTCAAGGGCATTTATCAAGGCAGCCGCGCTGATGATGGCCGTGCCGTGCTGGTCGTCATGCATGACCGGGATGTTCAATTCATCTCGCAGCCGTTCCTCAATTTCGAAGCATTCCGGGGCGGAGATGTCCTCCAGATTTACCCCGCCAAAAGTAGGTTCGAGAATTTTCACCGTCCGCACAAACTCATCCACATTTTTGGTATCCAGTTCGATATCGAACACATCAATGTCGGCGTAAATTTTAAAGAGCAGGCCCTTTCCCTCCATGACTGGTTTTCCCGCAAGAGCGCCGATATCCCCAAGGCCAAGCACCGCAGTGCCGTTGGAGATTACAGCGACCAGATTGCCCTTGGTAGTGTAGCGGTAGGCCTCTTCCGGATTCTCCTCGATGCGGAGGCAGGGTTCTGCTACTCCCGGTGAATAAGCTAGCGTGAGGTCTCGCTGGGTGGCGGTTTCTTTGGATGGAATGACTTCAATTTTCCCAGGCCTGCCCTTAGCATGGTAATGCAGGGCTTCTTCTTTGGTGGTTTTCATCTTTGGCTGGTTGGGCAATTTTTCCCCGCAATATGAGGGATTTTTTTGCTCGATTCCGGATACCTTTCAGAAAATCTGGCCAGACAGTATTTATTCATTGAAACATCGTATTTTTGTGCTTCTTTTGAAGCAAAATTCACGGATTATGAAAAAGGACATTCATCCAGAAAACTACAGAATGGTAGTTTTTAAGGATTTTTCCTGCGATGTTTCCTGGCTCACTCGCAGTTGCGCCAACACGCGTGACACGATTGTCTGGGAAGATGGCCAGGAATACCCGCTGGTGAAACTGGAAATTTCAAATAACTCCCACCCTTTCTTCACGGGTAAAATGAAATTCGTCGATACGGCGGGCCGGATTGACAAATTCAACAAGAAGTTCGGGAACTCTAAGTTCAACAGAGCAGTTTAATTGCACTGGCTGATTTAAAAAGTCCCAATCTCCCCCCGATTGGGGCTTTTTTTATATGCTGGTATAGGAAACGTTTGGAATGGCGCAGGTAATCCTCTTTGATGGCGAGGCTCGGGAGCAGTTGCTTCCCCTAACTCATACGCGTCCAGTGTGCGATTTACGCGTTGGCATGCTAACCATCCG
>Ga0169931_10000473_pt1 | contig 65737 bp, 59 predicted proteins | sample Kivu_15m_20L_FD_129675 | JGI IMG/M metagenome (GOLD analysis project Ga0169931, IMG submission 129675) | Freshwater microbial communities from Lake Kivu, Western Province, Rwanda to study Microbial Dark Matter (Phase II) - Kivu_15m_20L... | ecosystem: Environmental > Aquatic > Freshwater > Lake... | reverse complement strand
TGAGAAAACCGAGGAAGACCTGAGAAAGATAGCGGGAGACGACCTCAAGGAGCTTCAGTCTATTGTGCGAACCAGACAGGTGATTGACCGCATGTTCTGGATCATGGCCACGGCTCTGGTGGGTGCAGGAGCCAAAATCCTTTGGGATTTGATAGTTGCTTTGAACAACTAGCTGAAGGATACTACCTCATTTTTAGCGAAAAACGATACAAAGTCAGCGGTTTCATTATAGTTTTAGCGTGTCTCACATCTCACGAGGTATAGCAAGTGGAAAAAGACGAAAAGGCTGATAGCGTCCTAAGCGAGTGGCTTGAAATTCAACAGAATATTGCCATGGCAGACAAGGACCTTCGGGCCGCCGTGCAGAAGGGTAAGTTAGCCCCTAGCCGTCGTGTTCGAAAAACCATTAGAGAATTGCGAAAGATGCTCCAGGCTCTCAGCAAGAAATTGATTGCCATGTCGAAGTCACAAGTGGCTTCGAGACGTTCTCAAAAAGAGAAAAACAAAGGACACTAAATGGGGTTCCGAAAAAACCGAGAAGAGGCCACCAGCGAGATTCCTGCTCACCTACTTCGAACAAGTCCCTATGCTCCTGTGCCACCTAGTCCGGCAGCACAGGAAGCTGCCAGGGAGAGCTCCCTTGTCTCTGAGGCAGTGGCTCACATGGATGAACTTAAGCTTGAGGCACAGGAATCTGTGGTGGACCTGGACAACGCAGAAGCTGCCCAGGAAGTGGTAAGGATTGCTCCTGTCTCGGATAAGAAACCCAAGAATGCTCTGGTCTCCCTAGTGGAGCCCAGCGACAGCAAGGAAGAGGTTGCTCCCACAGTAAAGAAAAAGACCCCAAACACAAAGAAAAGCGATACAGCCAACAAGGCTGGTAAGACCAAGTAACAAATATAGAGCACCAAGAATGTCAAAGACCTACATACTCGACACGAACGTTCTGCTTTCGGATCCCGATTCGCTGTTTGCCTTTGAGGACAACGAAGTCATCCTCCCCTTTACGGTCATCGAGGAGATCGACAAGATCAAGAAGCGACCAAATGAGGTTGGAGCCAATGCCAGAGAGATGGCTCGACGCCTCTCTGATCTAATTGCCGGTAATCCTCCAGGAGCCCTTCAGCGTGGGCTTAAGCTTAGAAATGGATCTACCCTCAGGGTTGTGTCCATGGACGACATTGACAAGAAGCACACCCTGGATGGAGACTGGGATACCACAAACAAGGACAACCATATCCTCCAGGTTTGCAAGGGACTTACAGCACAGGCAAAGGAACAGGGCAAGACCGAGCTTCCTATCCTCATCACCCGTGACATTGTTCTTCGTGTGAAGTGTGACTTCCTAGGATTCCCTTGCCAGGACTATAAGAAGGAGTCTGTGGCCGACAATCCAGACCGTCTCTTTGCAGGCGTCTGCACGGCTGAGGTTCCTGCGGAGGTCATGGATGCCTTCTATGAGGAACAGGCTGCTGAGGTCCCAAGCAACGACTTCAACTGCATTGTGAACAGTTATGTGGACCACACTCTGAGTCCCAATGAGTTCGTCTACCTTCGCCAGACTTCGGTTGAGGAAGGTCAGCCTGTGCGCTATCGTGGCGAGAGCCAGCCCCTTAGGGTCGTGAGAGAGTTCAAGAAGCCAATCTTCAACGTAATTCCTCGAAACAAGGAACAGAACCTTGCAATGGATCTTCTACTGGATCCAGAGATCAAGATGGTTACCCTCATTGGTCGAGCAGGTAGCGGTAAGACCATTTGTTCCATCGCCGCAGGCCTTAACCAGGTTTTGGAAAAGAAGAAGTACAAGAGCCTGGTGGTATGCCGTCCGGTTGTTCCGGTGGGCAATGACATTGGTTTCCTTCCTGGCGACAAGATGGAAAAGCTTGAGCCCTGGATTGCTCCCATCAAGGACAATCTTCGGTACCTGCTGTTTTCCGGCAGGAAGAACAAGAACGCCGAGGTAACTCTCCAGAGCTACTTCGATGAGGGTGTAATTGAGGTTGAGGCCATCACCTACCTCAGAGGTAGAAGCATTGCCGATGCCTTCATCATCATCGATGAGGCCCAGAATCTTACGGCACACGAGCTTAAGACCATCATCACCAGAGTTGGCGAGAACACCAAGATCGTCCTCACTGGTGACATTGAGCAGATCGACAACATTTACATCGACTCCCTGAGCAATGGTCTAACCATTGCCGTGGAGAAGTTCCGTGAACACTCCATTGCAGGACACGTTACGCTCCTTAAGGGCGAGAGAAGCGCCCTGGCGAGCCTTGCGGCTCGCATTCTGTGAGAACAGCTAGCTGACCCACTCAGAGGGGCCGCAGGGGGACTTAACCTTGTGGCCTCTTTCTTTTGCCTTGGTGGATACTTACACCATGAGAAGCACAAATGCCTGGACCCATCAGAACATTCACTAGACTTTTTGAGCCAACGGATGCTGTTATTTCCGAAAGGGAACTGTTCACAACCTTTGTTCAATATTATGATAGGCATCCCAATTTCACACGCATTGCCTCAAATTATGGAACGAACGGCACGGGCCTAGAAAACTCCTACTTCTTTTCCGGTTCCTCTGGCGAGCAAGCCTTTGTTATTTTTAGATCAGTGTCAAGTTCAAAAAACTACGACATTGCCCTAATGTGGTCCTACAACAGCAACTATACTGCTGGCACCTGGACCGGGAATCAGACATTTGGAGCTGGCATCATGATGGCCTGGCATTCCTCCAGTGCAGCCTGGAGTGGTTCGGTTAACAACAACGGAACTGACGCCTTTTTGACAAGTAGCAGACCGTGGAAAACTGGCTCTGTGGTCTTTCCACGAGCCAATTCTGTAGGTGGTACTTGGGCGACTAACCAAAATGCACCACTAAAGCTTGTATCTACTGTTTTGTCGCTAAATGATCTTTGGCAAGTTACGGTGATTGGTGACGATGAGACAACATATGCATTTGCACAGAGCGCAGATGCTAGCATTATTGGAGATTCGCGTTACTTCTGGGCCTGGGGTACCTACACACCACTGACCTCGGCATATAATCTTCCACTCTTCATGTACTGTGGTTCTTCAGTAAGGCCAGAAGTAAATTTTGGTGAAATTAACGACGAACGCATTAACTCACCCCCGTTTAACGGCGGGGTGGCTTACATATCTGGCTCTGATGTTGGAAGTAGGACTGGCAGACTATCCTCACTTTTGAATGCTCCTAGAAGAGCTCCTCGTCCGGCTAGCATTTTAATGGATGGCGTAAACGACAGGAGCTACGGATTTCCTATCCTACTCTCTTCCTATGAGTCTGGTCACTATCATCAATTGGGCGTTCTGTCTGGAGTTTTGGCTATTGGTGCCTCTGCGTTCGGAAACCTACAGGATGTTTCCAGAAGTTATGTGACTTTCAAGATAGAAAATACAACCAACAGCCGAAATTTCTCTTTCGCCTTGCCATACTCTGGCTCTATTGATTACTTCCTGAGAGGAACCTTTGAATGAGCGGCCCCATTCACACACTGAAAAACTATCTCGTAACTGGTTCAAGCGCCAACGATCGAAATCTTAACCTTTTCAACGGTGTTTCGCAATTCTTTGACACGCATCCCGGCTTTCAAAGAATTGCCTCCAATACAGGTTCACCGCCTGACGGAAACAATGCCTTCAGGGTCTGGAGAGCCGTATCTGGCACAAACAAATTTGACGTAATTTGCAAATGGTCCTGGAACCAGTTTTGGACAGACTGGACCATTAATGCTGACTTTGGTGTGGGCTTGGCTGTGGGAGCACATTCTAGTGGTGAGGCCTGGAATGGTACCACAAACAATCCTGAGGACCTACATCCAAATCCGCCTTTTAAGGCTGGCTCCGCAGTCATGGCTCGTCAGGTATCGGCCGGTGGTGACATATCTGGAAGCAAGGATTATTTCTCAACCATTGCAGGCTCGACTACGGCCGACTATCAATTGATGCAGGCCTCTGGTGACAATGACTCATTCACGTTTGCTCTGGATGAAGGAAACAACGGGGCCGTCAACTTCATTTTTCACTTTGAACGATTTATTCCTGTCAACAACAAATACACGCTGCCATTCTTTTTGTGGACCTCAAATGGCACAGCCAATACATGGCTTGAAAGAACGATAACCTATGGAAATACTTCCAATACCTCAAACCAAGATGCAGCACTGTTGTACATTTCCAATTCTCAGGGGTCTGTTACGGCTAGTATCCCCCTGCCAGAAAGTGTTCGGGTTGACTACTATGTCAACTATAGTTCACCAATTCCTCTAAGCACTTCTTTCGTTCCGAGTGTCTTGGAGTATCCCATCCTTCTGGTTTCTCAGGAAACCGGTGGTGCTTATGTGGGAATCCTGAATGCTCTGCGTGTTACCTACAAGGATCTGAGAAGTTATTCGAGGCTAGGACCAGGCGAGTCACGACTGGTGCTCTCTTCAACCAACCAGACCACTCCAACAATCACTATGCATTGGTCCGGGACGGCACCAAGCGGTTCCCATTATTCTTCCTCCATTTTCCTTACCGGCTCTGATGTGCTTGGAAGAAGTGGTGGTGCTGGCGTTTACATTGATCGCCTTGGAACCACCGATCCTATTGTGACAGTAGTATCTCAGACAATTGTCACAAGCAATTTTTTGTATCGTGGGAGAATTGGGGCTAACTATGTCTTTCAAGTTGGCTCGCCACCCGCAGGGGCCACTGATATCGTAGTCATGGGTATCGTTTGATTTGACGCAATTTGGATACTTACCCTCGTGAGTTCAGACAACCAAAGCAAATACGGAGCCAACAGAAACCTTTGGCGAAAGTATTATCCCATTGGGTCTCCTAGGAGACAGCCACGCAATGTGGAATTGGTTGACACAAACACTGGTCTCAGTTACTCCCTGGATCTTCAGAATGCCATTCGCCATCGCGACTACTTCAAGATCATCCAGTTTGCCACCAGCTCTCTTGTTACGACAAGTTCTGCGCCACCAGTTAACCTAGGCGAATACGATGAGGGCTTGATTCCATTCGATCCTGGTTACACAGAAGCTGGTTTCGGCTTCAACGTTCTCTTCACCAGTCTTCCTATCATCACCTTTACGGTGGAACCCGCAGTGGACAGCTCGCACAACATCAACGTCTTTGGTATTCAGTTCAAGACACCATACGTTTGCAATGTTGCTATCTCGGCTCCCTTCAGCGGCAACATTCGCTACCGTGCCATTAACGCCACCTCGTATCCGGCAACCTGCACTTCTCCCTACACCTCCTCTTTTGTGGCCTCGGCAGGACAGGTAGAGCTTGCACCGGATAGCACCGTTTTCACTGCCTCTTTTGCCTCAATGGGAGTAACGCCAAGCGAATTCAGAATCTCCCCATACGAACAAATTGGTCAGTATTACTTTAACAACGTTGCTCTTAAGGTAGACCACGGCAGCCTCACGACGACCGAGGTTGCCGGTGATATATCAGCTCCATACTCTGGCGTCTTGGACTACATTGCCTACTCCTCGATCGTTCCGTGAGCTGCCATACTTAGAAACAGGATAAGAAACCGTGACAATAGACTTCCGAGCCTCACAGATCCAAACCAAACAGATCATTGCCTCCGGGTCCACAGGAACCGGTGCGAGGCTTTTGATTTACGGAATTGAGTCACAGGATACCAACATTCCCAATGAAGGGCAATTGAATCAGGATTGGGATACTTCCAACATCGGAACCGATATCCTTGTTTTCATCTCTGGCAGCGTAACTGCCTCAAACGGCGGAACCATTACCGCCACAGGCGGAGACCTTCTGGTGTCGGGAAGCCTGATGAGCAGGCTTACCAAGACTTTCGTTCCCATTGGCTCCTACATTTCCTCTGCTGCCACTGCCTCCAACCCTCAGGTAACTGGACAGGCTTGGCTTGAGAGGTCTGAGGTGCCTCACCGAACCGTTAAATTGCGAACAATTCTTAGCTCCACCGGCACTGGTGTCACAGCCTCGGTGCAACTCTGGAACGTTTCGAGCGGCTCTTTTGTCAATATTGGTGGAGCGGGCGTAACTGAACTAACCACGACCAGTCAAACTCCAGTTGTTCTTACATCAGTGGAGCTAACCACTGCAACCAACTATACACTCACCGGAGCCATCTATGAGGTCAGGGCCTATATCGCCACTGGAAGTGCCTCTGTTATCCACGGCTCCTCAATGTTTGTTTGCGGTGGTTGATATCGTTCTCTGACTCTTTGACTTTAGACTGTTTGCCAAAGGTACTTTCTGTTGGGTATACCAACCGTGGAACCCTACCAATTAGGGGAACATAGGGGGAGCTCCCTAGGAGAGTTTCAATTGGTCCTAAAACATTCTCACGGTCGAGGGTTAACATCATGTTCTCGGTGTGCTAACCTGGAGTCTTGTCAAATTCAACTTCCACCCTTGGTCTTGCGTCTTTCCCAGAAACCCAAAACATTCGGAGCATGGAATCTCAAAAAGCAAAACTGATAGAATTCCTGTCCGGGCACTCACTGCCTGCTTTCCCCCTGTTCACCACCACACAGGGCAAGTGCTCCTGCGGAAAGCCCTCCTGTGCCTCTGCGGGGAAGCATCCCTTCTACCGTAAAAACTGGAAGAATCTCGGAAGCTTCGAGAAATCCAAATTGGACATGTGGTTTGGTAACCCGGACAAGTTTAACCTTGCTGTGAGCACTGGTAGGTGGAGTCCCTCTCATGGGAAATTTCTCGTGGTGATTGATGTGGATGCCCAGGAGCATCCCATTCTGGAAAAACTCCCTAGGACATTCTCCTATCGAACAGGATCCAGGGGTCATCACTTCTGGTTCTGGTCGAGCTTTCCGATTGCCAACAGCGTTTCCAAGTTAGCTCCAAGTGTGGATGTGAGAGGCGAGAACGGGTATGTGGTAATTCCGCCCTCAAGACATGTCTCTGGGCTCAACTATGAGCTTCCAGAGGAATCATGCTGGGACATAGCCGATCTTCCCGTGTTCGTTTTGGAGGTTCTGGACCAGAAGAATCAGGCAAAGCAAAAGACAGCCCGACCGATGACGGAGGGAATTATTCCAAGCCTTGGAAAGGTAAAGTCCAATATTGATCCCTTGGAAATCCAGAAGTGGACCGATGTGAGTGTGTCAGAAATTCGAAAGATGCTTGCTCAGGGTAGGAGCATCCCAAATGGCATTCGTAACAGCGTTATCCACAGACTTCTGAGTTCTGACCGTGCTCAGGGACACACCGAGACCCAACTCCTGGCCAACTCCAAGAAGTATGTGGCCCAGGCCTCCTCTATGGAAACCAGCCCTGTCACCGATGTGGAGCTTAGGGCAACTCTCAATCAGGTACTCAAATATCAGGCCCGCAACACCTCCTATGAGAATGTCAACTCAGCATTCTTTGAGTACATGGATAGATCCAAGACCGGACCCATGACCTCGGAGCAAAAGGAAAGGGTGCTTCTGGCAGATCGTCAATTCTTTGAGGGTCTTTCCAAGGGAACCTCGGAGAAACCAAATCAGGAAACCTGGGTAAGTCTCTCCCTGGTCTCTCAGGAGAGAGACAAGTTTTTCCGGGACAGGGAAATTCCTAAGCACTCAAAGTACCCCCAGGCCCTTCTGGCAAAGAAACTTGAGAGTATGGGCTTCAAAAGAAAGAGAACCAACCGAGGAAACCTGTGGAACGTCGATTTTTCCTTGCTAGATAATGGTTTAAACCCTGGCTCAAAGTGTGTTATACTTAGAGGTAGTGGAAAACTCAGCCTTCCTTCGGCTGGTACGCAGAATCAAATGGAGATGCAGATGACGATCAATGTCAACGATTTCGACGTAAAGAAAGTCATGGTGAAGCTCAACAAGCACCCTTCGGAGAAGCGGTATTGTGGGCGAGCCAATCGTGACTCAAGCGAGGCCCTTACGAAGCTCATGGCTCTTTTGCCCTCGGAGAGCGTTTCTGACCTTCTTGAGGGTCGTTTCGTGGATGACGAGGAGGCCACGGCGGCTGAGTTTGACGCAATGCTTCCTGGTGATCGGGTGGGCATTGTTCTTCATCGTGAGAAGGAAGGTTGGGTTCCGACCCTGATCGAGCTTACCAAGATTGAGAACGACGTTGCCACCGGAAAGGACCTTTATCTTGAGGAAGAGGTTTCTTTCACGTTCGAGGACGTGTCTGCTGGCCTGGCTCTCACCTACTTCGAGATTCTCTATCGTCCCGATCCTGCCGAGCCCGAGAAGTTGGTCCCTTATGGGATCGAGCGGGAGAAGGAAATCAAGCTCCTGATTCCTAAGGAGCCTGATCCCAATGCTGCTGCCCCCACGGCACCCGTGGCGGCTGCGCCGCCTGCGCCCCCTGCGGCACCTCCGACCACGCCTGAGGAATTGGCAAAGGCCATTGCAGCCTCAGGGGGCGTGTCGCTCACGCCTGAGCAAATGGAGGCTGTTGCCCGTGCCTTCGGTATCAATCCGCCGACCCCTCCTGCCCCGATTCCTGCGACCGAGGAAGCTGCCCTTGCCTCGCCAGAGGCTTCTGAGTCCTCGACGGCTCCCTCCAACCCTGAGCCTTCGTCTGCCGAGGAGCTTGCGGGTCTCCTGGCTGGCACCGGCTTGGGCGTGGATCAGATCCGTGATGTGGCCGATGCCAACGGAATCGACATGACTCCCACTGGCCCGGCTGTTCCTGCTCGTCGCACCACCGAGTCCTGAAACCTTTATTTTTGGAGATACCCTCATGGGAAGGTCTGTAACCTACAGGGAAGATTACCGCACTAACGCAATTGTCCGTGTCCCGACTCCTGAGGAACACTACCCAAACTGTCACAAGAAGAGGCATGCCTCTAATGTTCGTTTGGAAACCGTGTATGACATTGGAATTGGAAAGAGCGTTTGGTTTGATCGAAATGAGCTTGTGATCTACAAGCGTTCCTTCATTCATGAATTCTTTAAGCTGCCGATTAAGGTCAAATCGGTAGTCAACAACGACTACAATAGGTTTGTCGAAAAGAGTGGGGTTAGTTGGGAATCTAGGGTTAGTTGGGAATCTACTATCGAGTTTCTGGCTTTTCTTCCGACCGCCAATGTTTGGATGCTCAGTGTCAATAACACAGTTCTAACCAAACACATTTGGTGGATTGTTGGGCCGGATGAGGCCATGCGCTGGTTTTATCGTGCCGATGTTTCGCCTCCCAAGAATCTGCTTGAGCAGACTAAGCAAGCGATGATCAAGCACCGTAACGAGTCCCTTTGACAAAGGTTTTGTGTCATGCGATATCTACGCTCACTGTTCTATCGATTTCTGGACCGCTACCAGAACAAGTCTTGGATGGACAATGGTTTCCGAATCCTTCGTCCTCGAACCTGGCAGGGAATCAAGGTCTTTTATGACCGTAATGAGTACCAGGGAGACATTCGACACTCAATCGTCATCCACCTCTTTGTGTTTACCTGCGAGGTAACCAAGTGGGTCTATAACTGAGAAAGAGTTTGAAGTGAAACACATTGCCGAAAGACTGCTTAAGGGTGAAACCGTCACCTTCAATCCCAAGGGTAACTCTATGGTTCCCCTGATTCGTTCTGGACAGGAAGTTACGGTTTCCCCCACCGGCCCCGATACCACCTTTGAGGTGGGAGACATTGTGTTTTGTAAGGTGAAGGGAAAGCTCTTTCTCCACAAGATTTACGCCGTTAGTCCTGATGGTGCCTACCTCATCGGAAACAACAAGGGTTTCAAGAACGGATGGACCCGGACAATCTACGGTCGTGTCACTAACCTGGGTGCATGACCTTTACCATCGAAACGCAGATTCCCAAAAATACTGACGTTGTGTTCGTGGCTGATTTGTTTGTTGAGGACTACAGGGGCGGGGCTGAATTGACGACCGAGGCGCTGATTTCGTCTGCGCCCGGTCTTCGTGTTTTTAAGCTCCATAGCGTTTCCCTCACGCCTGAGATTGTGGAGAAGAACAAGCACCTTACCTGGGTGCTTTGCAACTGGAGCATGAGTCCTAAGGAAGGTCTCATTGCCCTGGTGACCGAGGGTTGCAAGTATGTGTGCGTGGAGTATGACTACAAATACTGCAAGCACCGTTCAAGTCACCTCCATGAATTGCAAACCAAGTCTCCATGCGATTGCCACCTGACCAAGAATTTCCCGGTTGGGCTCTACAAGAGGGCTCAATCGGTTTTCTTTATGAGTGAGGGTCAGAAAGAGGAATATGAGCTTCGGTTTCCTCACATGAAAACCTGGACCAACACCCAAGTCCTTTCCAGTGTTTGGAAGCCCGAGGACCTCGACTTCATCCTTAGTCTCAAAAAGGCACCCGAGGTTCGAACCAAGAAGGGAACCTGGGCGGTACTATCTGGTGGCTCCTGGATTAAGAACCAAAAGAATACAGAGGACTATTGCACCTCTAAGTCCATGCCCTATGAGCTTTTGGGCGGACTGGAATACCGCACCTTTCTGGAGCACCTCTCCCAATACGAGGGATTGGTGTTCCATCCCTTGGGCTTTGACACATGCCCTCGCCTCGTGGTGGAAGCCAGCCTTTTGGGCCTAAGGCTTGACCTCAATGAGAATGTGCAACATCGCCTCGAGAAATGGTTTAAAGACGTAGCCGCCTCGGTCACTATGGAGTATCTGCGCTCCCGTCCAAGTGCTTTCTGGAATAGCACTTTGCAGAAAATCTGAATGGAGCCCTAATGCTGAAAAAGCCCACTGCCCCTTTTGAGCAATCCCTGTCCTACAAGGACGTGTTTCTCATTCCTCAATACAGTGAGGTTTCCTCAAGGTCCCTCGTGGACACTTCCTTTACTCTCCCGAATGGTTGGGTTCTGGACGTTCCGGTAATCTCTGCCAACATGGATACGGTAACCGAGGAAGCCATGTGTGTTGCAATGAGAAAGGGTGGTGGCATCGGGGCACTTCACAGATTCTCTCCCATTCTCCGTAACGGAGAAATGTATGCCAACTCTGGCATGGAATGCTTTGTGAGCATTGGAGTCAATGAGGAGAGTAAGGAAAGAGCCAAGGCTCTGTTCATCCTTGGAGCCCGAGCCTTTGTTGTGGATGTGGCCCACGGAAACTCTTTGCTGATGAAGGACATGGTAACTTGGCTTCGTAAGTCCTTTGGAAAGGACATTTTGATTATGGCCGGAAACGTGGCAACTCCATCGGCCGTGAGAAACTTCGTTTCGTGGGACGTTGACATTATCAAGGTTGGAATCGGGCCAGGTGAGGTCTGCACAACGAAGAATGTAACTGGCGTTACCGTTCCACAGTTCTCGGCTGTTCTTGCGTGCCGTGAAACTCTAGACTCTTACGATGGTAGCCGGGGGTTCAACGGGGCTCGCGGGGGCTTCAAGCCCTTATTGGTGGCTGATGGTGGTATTTCTGAGATTGGTGACATTGCAAAGGCTCTGTGTGCTGGTGCCGATATGGTGATGTGCGGCAGAATGTTTGCCGACTGTATTGAGGCTCCGGGTGAGCGCATCGGTAATCAGAAAGTCTACCGTGGCATGGCTAGCCATGATGCAATGCTTACCATTAAGCCAAGCAATTCCTCTCTCCCAACGGCAGAGGGCATTTCCACTCTCATTCCGGCTTCTAACAAAAGTGCCGTGGACGTGCTCGCTAATATCAAGGGCGGGCTTCAAAGTGCCTTTTCCTATGCAAACTCTAGAACCCTAGCGGAGTTCAAGCAAAAATCCCAATACGGAATTCGCTCTGCTGCTCTTATTCCTCAGTCTTTAGCCACAAAATCAACGTACCGATAACCCCTTAGCCTAAGTCCCACAGAATGACAAAACACCAACTTCCTCTCTTTGAGGACAAAACCCTGCTGCCTACTGGCAAGCACCACGTTTCCTATTCTGAGATATCCGACTGGATGGATTGCTCCGAGAGGCATCGTCTCAAGCACATTCAGAAGATCGACCTCGACAAGCCGAGCATCCACACGGAGTTCGGTAAGGCCATCCACGATGCCCTGGAAGGCTTCGTAATGTCTCGGACGATTCCTGACCCGGTTGCAACCGAAAAGGTCTTTGAGGAGCTTATGGAGGCCCTCCGGGACAAGCATGGTGTGACCTATCCCGAGAAGGAGCTTGCAAGCTTCCGTTCTAGCATTCCTGGCATTCTGGAGGCGGCTCCCAAGTTTCTGGACAAGGAGTTTCCTGGCTGGAAGGGGCATGCAGCGGAGCTGCCTCTCTTCGAGGCCGTGGACGGTCAGGTCAATAAGAGATTCAAGGGATTCGTGGATGCCGTCCTTCTGGTACCTAGGAAAAAGCGTGGCGTCCATGCGAAGAAGCACAAGGAAGAAGCTCTGGAGATTGATTCTAAGCATCCCCCGATGCGCTTCTCGGATCTGTTGGCTCGTCACAAATCCGAAAACTCCTCCACCATTGCAGAGGAAGTGCTGGTTTCCACGCCACCTAAGACCCTAGGTGAACCAACTCCTGGTGGACTTGCCCTTTCGGACGACTATGATTATTTCATCATGGACTGGAAGACCACTAGCTTCGGCTGGGATCCCATGAAGAAACGAGATTTCCAAAAGCAGTTGCAGCTAATGCTCTACAAGCACTTTTTCTGCAAGCTTGCCAATGTTCCACTGGACAGGGTTAAGTGCGGATTCGTTCTTCTCAAGAGAACGGCTCGCAAGTCGGATGGTTCTAGGGTTGAGCTTGTTCCCGTGAGTGTTGGTCCTAAGGCAGAGGAGAAGGCCCTGGCCGTGCTCCATGACATGATCAACCAAATACAGACCGGCAGAACCATCAAAAACAGGGCCTCTTGCAGATATTGTGCCTACAATGGCACGCCCCACTGCACCTGAAAAAGAAGATATTCAAATGGTTTAACAAGATATCTTGCCTGTGTTAGGTTAAGTGAATGAGGAAAGCGGGTGACCAACTCCCCACAAACGGGACGGTCACCCTCTGCTTTTCTCCTCAACAGATTTCGGTTTTCACACTCAAAAGAAAGAGAGACTCATATGAAGCTGTGTCAAGTATTGGCGATCGACTCTGGTATCCGTAGCAAGGCAAAGACGGAGCTTACCAACCTTCACCGCTCCGCTGAGAAGCAGGAGCTTTATTCGGGACTTAACCGCACCTATCGTCCGAAGGATGAGGATGGCGAGAAGTTCCCGGATGAGAAGCAGCACGTTGCGCTCAAGAGCAAGGAAGTCCTTGCGAAGTTGCAGGACATTATGAGCGAGGCCCTTGATATCGAGCTTACTAAGGACATGGGCAACTGCCATGCCAAGGCAAGCGTCGTGGTGGAAGGGCAGACGATCCTGGCAGACATGCCGGTGAGCTACCTGCTCTACCTTGAGAAGCAGCTTGAGGATCTCAACACCTTCGTAACCAAGATGCCAATCTTGGATCCCTCGGAGCTTTGGACGTTCGATCCGGGTCAAAACCTGATGCGCTCCGTTTCGGTTGAGACCACCAAGACCAAGAAGAAGATGACGCCCGTTGTGCTCTATGAGGCAACGAAGGAGCATCCGGCGCAGGTCAAGGAAGTCACGGAAGACGTTGTGGTTGGCTTCTGGAGCGCAACGAAGTTCTCGGGAGCCTTGTCGGGTGACCGCAAGGAAGTTTTGGTTTCCCGTATCCAACAGCTTCAAAAGGCTGTAAAGTTTGCCCGTGAGGAGGCAAACGGTGAAGTGGTTGAGAAGAAAAACGCCTCGGCGGCTCTTTTCGGCTTCCTTCTGAAGTGAAGATTTCGTGCCGGGCTTTGTCCCGGCATGGATAGGACAAGATAAGCGTAAAGCTAAAAGCTGTGTTGAAATTTGTAGGTTCAACTCCTACCCGGCCCGTTCCACCTCCTTTTCTGGGCCGGTAGCCAAACTGGCATAGGCAACAACCGGCTGTCGTGTTCAAGTTCTTTGTATTCCAACAGTGTTAGTAATCTCGGAGACTCATCTCTACCTCTTGAACCCAATTACCTGAAACGAGAGTTCAAATCTTTCCTGGCCCGCTATCTTATGGGCCGGTGGTCTAGCGGCATGACGCAGGTACTAAGAGCTAAAGTTCAAGATTAAACGTCGTTGAGTCGATAATGAGCCGTATTGGCCGGGGTGCTTTAGGCTAAAATTGCCCCGGCTTTCGGAGGCCCGGACCAACAAGGGGTCCCTAGGTGAGTTCGAATCTTACAGCCTCCATTTCTAGAATGATCATCAGATTCACCGATCCTCGCTTTAAGCTTTACCGATTCTTTATCGGCGAGAAGGAAATTCCCTTCAATAAGGTAATTGAAGCAAATGATGAGGAAGGCTGGATTCAATTCCTTGAGTCAAGGTATCGTCTGCCAGATATCACGAAGAAAGAATATGGACGTGTATTCATTGTCCGATTCGAGGACAATGAGGATGAGGGAGAGTCAGATGCATCTCGTGAATGACGGAAACTTCCCTATTGAGGTCAAGCGTTGGCAGTGTCCTGTTTGCTCCAGGGACTATTGTTTTGCCGAGGAAGCTCGGACGTGCTGCCCTCGCCCAATGACTCCTGGTGAGAAAGCAGCCTCGGAGGTACATTCGCATGTGAATGTTGGCCTACTTTTTGGTGATACTATCATCAGGGTAATTGATACGAGACGTACTACTGACCTTGATGATGTAACGTTTTGGCAAAACATGGTAGTTACGAAAATGTCCCATGACATATCCTTTGTCTATGCTCTGGTTGCCCTGTTCGCATGGCTTGACATGTCTCGCTAAATCCACAAAAGAGTCCTAATGGACAACGCAGGACCCTGATAGTAAACTGAGATCCGTGAGGAGCCCACGAGCACCTCACGGATTTTTCATTTCAAGGACATACATGAAGATTTCGGGCTATACCACCATCAGAAACGCCAAGCAAATGGACTATCCATTCGAGGCCACCATCGAGTCTCTTTTGGACTTCTGTGATGAGGTTGTTGTGTTGGACAGTTCTGACCAGGAAGACGGCACCCTGGACATTCTCTCCGAGATGGCCGACAAGGAACCTCGAATTCAGTTGTCCCATGCCGATATTCCCTGGGATGCCCCTAATCATGGAATCTATGACGGTCTGACAAAGGCCATGGCCCGAGAAATGTGCACCGGGGACTACCTTTTCCAGATTGACTGTGATGAGGTTGCAGCTCCAGGCCTCAGGGAAAAGCTTGAGGAGCTATCAAAGTCTCTTACCCCAGAGACTCCCCTGTTGGCTCTCCCGGTTGTGGAGTATTGGGGAGGCATGGAGAAGATCCGGGTAGACGTTAATCCATGGAAGTGGAGATTCTCTAGGAACGACCCAAGGATCACCCATGGCATTCCAAACACTCATAGGTGGCATAAGGATGGATTGCTCTATGCTCGTCATGGCACGGATGGCTGTGACTACATTTGGACCGACACCGGACAGCCCTTGCCATGTCTCAACTTCATGACCGTCCCTGTGGAGAATGTCAGGAGAGGTGCCCTTGTGGATCCTAAGGCAGCCGACATGTACCGCATGTGGATGCAGAGCACCATTGAGCAACTGCCTACGGTATACCATTTTTCCTGGTGGAGCATTGCAGCCAAGATTCGCAAGTACCGCCACTTCTGGAATGATTCCTGGCTCTCCCTCTACGGTGAGAAATCCGATAAGCCCGCAGGCTGGAATCCCTTTTTCGATAAACCCCTGGATCAGGTGACCGAGGAGGAGATAAACCAAAAGGCCAAGGCCCTAGCTCAGGGCACTGGCGGGCATATCTTCCATGCTCCCTGGAACGGACAGAGAACAAATCACATAAGCCTAGAACACACTATGCCTGAGTGCATCAAGGCCTGGGCCGCGGCCCATAGGGATATCTGAATATGACGACCAACAAGACCATGCCACTCATTTCCGTTATTGTAACCAACTTCAACCACGGGCAGTACATCGGACAGGCTCTGGACAGCCTTAAGGCTCAGACCTACCCAAATCTCGAGGTGATTATCGTGGACGATGCCTCCACGGACAACTCTCGTGCGGTAATTAACCAATGGTGTCAGGCCCATCCTGGGTTTGTGCAGAAGCTTGTGTATCTTGAGGTAAACAAGGGCAAGTGGAATGCTCTCAACAAGGGAATTGCTGAGTCAACCGGGCAGTTGGTTACTTTGCAGGATGCAGATGATGCCTCTTGCCCAACACGCCTTGAGCGGCAATTGGCAGCCCTACAGGAAACCGGGAGTAAGCACAACCTTTGCTTGTTCCATCACTGCTTCACTCAGGACGACGTTTCCAGATTCTCCAAGAACACATTTGCCGGAACGCTCCCGATCATGGGGCATAAGGAGGTTGTCCAGAATGTGTGGCAAGGCCTCAACACGCCCGGTGTTAACCACTACTCCATCGGCAATGTCTATGAGGCCCATGGGGCAACCTGCCTGTTCTATCGCCAGCTTTGGGTGAATGGGATGAAGTTTTTGCCAGGGAATCTGGGACTTCGGTGTCAGAGAGCCGAGGATTCCGACTTCAATACCAAGATGACCCTGCTTTTGCAGCAGACAAGTATCCTTTTGGAGAAACAATACCTGTACAGAAGGAACACATCCACCAATAATGCGTGGTTAGAGGGACTGTAAGCACATGAGAGCCAACGTTATCATTTTCTCCAAGGATCGGGCTGCACAGGTGCATGCCTGCGTTCGGTCCCTGATTGCCAATTGTGCCGACAAGCTCGGTGAGGACTATAGCATTTCCGTTCTCTACAAGGCCTCCACCGAGGACTTTATGAACGGTTATGAGATTTGCAAGTCGAGTCTTGAGCACGAGTCAATTGAGTGGAAGTTGCAGCGTCACGACATGTCTTTTAGGAAAGACCTAAAGATGCTGTTCAATGGTCGTGAGGCAAACCCTTTAACGATGTTTCTGGTGGATGATATCCTATTCCGTGATCGCTTCTCCTTCTTCGACCCGGAGATTGAGACCCTAATGGATAGTAACGCGCTTTTGGCTTGCAGCCTGAGACTCGACAAGAACATCACGGAGTGCTATGCCACAAATTCATCCTCGGCCGTTCCAACCTTCGTCAAGGCTTGTGTGTGGAATTGGTATGGAGCCGAGGGAGATTGGGGCTATCCTTACTCGGTGGACGGAAACGTCTATCGTACCGGGACTGTCATAAAGAAGATTCTCAACTCGGACTTTGCAAATCCCAATCAGTTTGAGGCTTCTCTGAATGTCAACAATGCCTCGCTCGTTGGGCTAGGGACCGAGGAGAAACCAACCTACATGATTTGCTATGTGAACGGTTCGAAGCTGGTCAACATTCCTGCCAACAGAGTGCAGGATGAATACGCCAATCGTGTTGCTAGCATTATGAGCCCTGAGGAGATGAACGTTCATTTCTGTGAGAAGGGTGAGCAAATCTCTCTTTCCACCGTGAGCGACCTCAAAAACTCCACGGTGCACGTTGAAATCCCTATCGTTTGGGAGAAGAGGAACTGACGTATGCTGATCTCCTTTAAGGACTGTGCCACTCAGGCAGGACGCCCCTTTCGTGGTGTGGTTCACATTGGGGCTCACCTTGGTGAGGAAGGTGCGGACTATGCCTCCAATGGCGTCTCTCAGGTAACCTGGATTGAGGGTAATCGTACCCTGATGAAGGACCTCTATGACAACACAAGGATCTTGCCCCTGAGGCAAAACTACTTCTGTGAGCTTCTAAGTGATCAGGATGATGAGAAGGTTTCCTTTAGCATCACCAACAATGGTCAGTCCTCTTCCATTCTCCCTTTGGGTACTCATCTCACCCACTATCCACAAATTGGAGTAGTTGAGACCCGTGAGGAACGAACCAAGAGATTCGACACCTTCTATCGCAAGAACATCACCTCGATCGAGCTTGAAAACGTGGATTTCATCAACCTTGATGTTCAGGGTGCCGAGCTAAAGGTTCTCAAGGGCTTTGGGGATCTCCTGAATCAGTACGGGAACATCAAGGCAGTTTATTCAGAGGTCAACTTTGAGGAAGTATACGTCGGAGCTCCCTTGGTTTCCGAGCTTGATGACTTCCTTCGTACTTTTGGATTTCAGAGAATTCTGACGGCTTCTACCCCCTATGGTTGGGGCGATGCTCTGTATTTGAGAAAGTGACACACACGGCCATGACCCAAATCCCTACTTTCACTACTGCTGTCAAGACACCAAAACACCGATACAAGGTCGGAGACAAGGTTTGGGTTTTTGTTGGTGCCGATGCATCAAATGTGTACAGTAAAAAAGTCGAAGAGAATTTCGTATCAGGAATGATTGTTGCTCAGAAGCACAAAATGGAGACCACTAATAGTGATTGGAATCCGTCAACGCATCAATTCACATTCACCCAGAAGCCCGCCTGTTACTATGATGTGCTCCTGGATAACATCAAAACGATGTCGCTCGGTGAGCGGGTCATGAGAAAGCGTCTCTACAACCTTAAGAAGGACCTTGGTTTCATAAAGCCAAAGCCAATGCCTTCTCACGGCCCAGTAATGATCAATTCCAATGGAGATGCTTTCAATCCAAATCCAAATAGCAATTCCATCTACTACAATGGCCATTCGCTGCTGAAATACGCTGGTCAAGTTACCTACTACGATCCCAAGACTTTTCAGCCTACCACCTGTACTTCAACAAATGGTACCTCTATTGACGTCACCAGCAACACCTACATGGTAAGCAGCGGTAGTTGCGTTCAGTATTACAATTCGCCGCCACTAACCTACACTCCAACTTACACCACGTCCATCCTGGAGGACATTTCTTCTAAGATTTCCAGCGAACTGTTTAGTGACCTTGTAGAAGACTACGTCAAGAAGAAGACCGAAGAGAATCGTTGACATGACAAAGTTGGTTCGTCTCCATCACGCCAATGCCTCTAGCAACAGAGGTCCCGGTAAGGTTTTGGGAAATCTCACCAAGGGCCTTCAGGAGCTTGGTTTGCTTGCCCCACCCGAGGCACCTCCTGGAGATGTTCTCCACGGGGTCTTGCAGGGCATGCCCTTCTCTGCTCTTGAGGGTACGGATGCCTCTAGGTGCCTCTATGGGCCGAACATTTTCGTTCTACCCTCCGACCTACCTCCAAGCATTTTCGGTGTCATGCAGCGCATCGTGGTGCCCTCTAAGTGGGTCCTGGACCTTTACCGAAGGTTCCCTGCGGTGGAGAAGTGCAAGATTGACATATGGCCGGTTGGGATTGACACAGAGGAGTGGGCTCCCAGGGAGGTTAAGACCATTGGTCCCCTGACCGGGCAACTTAAGTGTCTCCTCTACTACAAGAATCGAAGTAAGCAAGACCTGGAGTTCGTTAAGAAGATGCTTGCCACCCACGACATTGACACCCGAGTCCTGGAATATGGGAATTATCAGGAGTCTGAGTTTCGGTCCTTGTGCCATTGGGCTGACTTCGGGGTGTTGCTTACCAACACCGAGTCTCAGGGTATCGCCTATATGGAGATGCTCTCAATGGATCTGCCTTTGTTTGTATTCAACCAACCCTGGTGGAACAATGAGGGTGCCTATGACAAGGTCCCGGCCACTAGCGTTCCCTATTTCGATGCCAGGTGTGGCGAGGTGACTGTTGGGCCAAACGAGCCATTGTTCCTCAACTTCCTTGAAGGTGTTCGGAAATGGAAATATTCCCCGAGGAAGTACATACTGGAAAATCATACGCTCGTACAATCGGCTCGGAATTACTACCATTTGTTTGATGCCAAAGATTAGTACGATCACGCCTTGCTTTAGGATGCAGCGATATCTCAAGCTCTTTTTGAGTGAGCTTCCAAAACAAACCATCTTCAAGGACATTCAAGTGGTGCTCGATCACAATGAGCCCACTGAGGAGGAATTGGTTTGGGTAAGGGAGTTCCAACAGCAGTATCCTGGCATCCTTCTCCACAATATTGTCAATCCGGTTGAGCCCATTGGCACTTCCATGAACAGGTGCATTGACCTTGCCCAGGCTGACATTGTTACCATCTGGAACGTGGACGATCTCAGAACCCCGGACAGTCTTGAAAAACAGGTAGCGGTTTTGGAAAATACCGATGCCGACATTTGCAACGGTAACTTTGTGATTGTCAACAGCTTCCCTTCTCAGAAGGGTCGTTTTGTGGATCACAGTCAGTACCGTTTCTCCACCGGGGAATACACCCGGAGCATGGTTCTCGGACCATTCTTTGCCTGGAAAAAGAGCCTTTGTCTCAAGGCAGGAAAGTTCGATGAGCAGCTAAGGTCTGGTGCAGACTTTGACCTTGCCATTCGCCTAGCTCTTCACGGCAAGGTTGGTATTGCCCATGGGGTTTTGGGTTACTATTTGGACGAGGGCAAGGGAGCCTCCACCCGAGGAGACGGGATGCAGCAGATTGAGAGAACCCTTATCGAGCAGAGATATGGCATTCTCGACAAGATTGATAGAAGCTGGCTTCCTAAGCTGGCAGAGAAAAGCTACGAAACTCACAAAGTTCATTTTGACGGCAAGGCTTGGGATCTCAGGGAGTTCATCCCCAATTATGAGTCCTTCCTACTCAGCAATACAAGGTGAAAAGTCCATGAAAATCATCGCCCTACTTCCATTCAAGAACGAGGCTCGTTTTCTGCCCTCTTTCGTTTCTGGTGTTCGCCCATTGGTCGATCAAATCATTGCCATGGATGACAACAGCACCGATAGCGGCGCTGACATTCTGAGGTCGGCTGGTGCCACTGTGCTTGACTGGAATAGTGAAAGGCCCAAGAGCGGTTGGGCCGAGCTTGGAATTCGTCAAAGGCTTTTGGAGCTTGGTCGAGAGGCTGGTGGTACGCACTTCGTGGTGCTGGATGCCGACGAGGCTTTCACTGCTCCTTTCCTTAGGGTCGGGCGCTCTGCCCTTAGTCGCCTGGAGCCTGGACAGAGACTCCTTATGCAGTGGCTAGCCATGTGGAAGTCTGTTGACCACTACCGGGACGATCATAGTGTGTGGAGTAACAACTTCAAGGACTTTGCCTTCCGGGATGATCCAAAGAACACCTATCCAGAAATCTGGATGCACACCCCAAGAACGCCTGGTCCTTTTGCGAACAAGGAGACAGCCCTAACACTCCAGCCTCGCCATGGGGCAGTTTTCCATTTCCAGTTCAGCGATTGGGACCATTTCCAAATCAAGCAGTCCTGGCTTCGAATGAGTGAGCTTATCCGTACTCCTGGAGACGCAGCAGGGATTAACGGAAAGTACGCCATCACCAAGGAAGACCCCTCGGCCATTGTCGTGGCCATCCCTGAGGAGTGGAAGACCGGCATCAGATTCCCTGACGTGTCCTATTCCAGTCATGACACCAACTGGCGTCTTAAGCAGATTGATGAGTGGCTAGGCTCTTATGGCACTTCCTTTTTTGCGGCACTTGACATTTGGCACGTTCCTCAAATTCGAATGCTAGCCGAAAAGAACCGTGGAGAGAAGTAATGTTCGTTGCTAAGTGTCCTCTGAGAATTTCTCTTTTGGGAGGATCGACCGACCAGGAAGCCTTCCTAAGGAAGTTCGATCATGGCTCGGTTATCTCCTTTCCGAGTAACCTGTATGCCTATGTGAGCATCCACGACAACAACTGTGGAAAATACATCATCAACTACTCCAAGTCGGAGAAGGTTTCCGATCCAAACAAGATTAAGAACGACGTTGTTAGAGTGTGCCTTGAGCACTTCAACACTGTTGGTCCTGTGACCATTACGTTCAATACCAACATTCTCTCCACCGGCTCTGGATTGGCTTCCTCAAGTGCCTACACCATTGCAATGATTAAGGCCCTTAGCCTTTACACCGGCAAACCCATGACGGAGTTTGACGCCTGCGACCTGGCCATCGAGCTAGAGAGGAAGTTCAATCCTCTTACTGGTTATCAGGATTCCTATGGTTGTGGTGTTGGCGGATTCAAGCGCATGGACTTCCGCCTTGGCTGCCGTCCTACATTCACCTTTTTTGGTTCGGAGTTCATCAACTCCAACTTCACCATGGCCCTTTACAATACCGGTATTGCCAGAAGCTCCACAGGAGTTCTCTCCACACTCGATTTCGATAAAAGCTTCCTGATGCTCGAACAGGTGGATCGATTGCAGAAGGCAATACAGGAAAAGGACAGAGAGACCTTCATTGAGATTTTCAGAAGTGGTTGGAAAACCAAGAAGGAGACCTCACCAGTAATACTGGATAACCCGGACCTCCAGGCCTTGGACAGTTTGTTTGAAACAGACAAGGATGTTCTGGGCGCTAAGCTATGTGGTGCTGGTGCTGGTGGCTACTTTCTCGTTCTCTACAATAAGGGCGAAAAACCACCCATCATGATTGGTAGACAACCTATTCCAATTCACATAAGCGACAGCGGCGTAACAGGAGTTGAAGTATGAAGATGGACGAACTACTAGATGGTGTCGTAACTGCCTACAAGTTTAAGGATAGGCTGCGTAGTGTTGTCAACCAACACGGCAGAATTATCATCCTTGGCAATGGAGGTTCAAACTCCGTGGCTTCTCACATCGCCCAGGATTACACGAAAATGCTTGGCAAGAAGGCTATTACCTTCTCTGATCCCTCAAGGTTGACCTGTTACATCAATGACTATGGAATGGAAGAGGCCAACAGACAGTTCGTCAAGGAGTTCGCCGATCCTTTCACTCTGGTCATCATCATTTCCTCAAGCGGCAACTCTAAGAACATGCTTAGGGTTATGGAGTTGTGTCAGGAGCTTAAGCTCAAGCACATCATTCTGACTGGTTTTGACGAAAACAACAAGATGCGCCAGTTGAACGAGTCTCTTGGTGGCAAAGCGGAGCTTGACATTTGGATTGATTCCTCTGACTATGGAGTCGTGGAGTGTGTACATCAGATTGCCTTGCACAGTATCATCGGTGACTGATGACAACCTATTGCTTTGACATTGACGGCACCATTTGTACCAACACTGATGGGGACTATGAGGATGCAGAGCCATTTCCAGAAATGGTTGACGCCCTTCGTAAGCTTCACAAGGATGGGCATCGTATTGTCATGTTCACAGCCAGAGGAGCTTCTTCTGGGATTGACTGGACGGATATTACCGCTCATCAGCTCAGGACCTGGGGAGTTCCCTATGACAGCCTGGTAATGAACAAGAAGCCAAGCTTTGACCTGTTGATTGACGACAAGGCAATGCATGTCTCGGAGTTCAGGAAGAAGTTTCTGGGCAAGAAAAGGGTTGGATTTGTGGCGAGCACCTTCGACCTTCTCCATCCCGGTTATGTGCGAATGTTCCAGGATGCAAAGCAACACTGCGACCACTTGATTGCGGCTCTCCATGAGGACCCCACTTTGGAGCGACCCCTCAAGAACGCACCTGTTCAGACTCTAGAGGAACGTAAGATTGTTTTGGAGTCCTGCAAGTATGTGGACGAGGTTTTGACCTATGTCACCGAAAAAGACCTTGAGAAAATACTGGAAGAGCGCAAACCGGACGTAAGAATACTAGGAACAGACTGGAAAGGCAAGCGGTTCACCGGGGACCACCTTCCCATTAAGATCCATTGGCACGAGAGAAATCACGATTGGTCAACGTCCAACCTTCGGACTAGAATATCTGTTGCAAACCGAAAGTAGGCAGATATGAAGGCCGTGATAATTGGTGGTGCTGGCTTCATCGGCAGCCATGTCGTTGACAGTGTTCTCAACTCAGACCACCTTTGGGATGAGATTCTTGTACTGGATAATCTCTCCACAGGTTTCATGCATAATCTAGAGGATGGGTACGGTCTCAAAAAGAGAGTGCGCTTCGAACATTGCGACATTCGTGACCTTGGGAGTCTTACCAAACACCTCGTGGGCGCTACCCACGTTTGGCACCTGGCGGCTCTCCCAAGGGTTGAGCCTTCCATTGTCGATCCCGTTGGGTCCAATGATATTAACGCCACTGGCACCCTGAACGTGTTTCAGGCCTGCCGAGTCAATGGAGTTAAGAGATTGGTGTTTTCTTCCTCGTCCTCGGTTTATGGAGAGCCTCCGTGCCATCCAACTCCTGAGACGGTACCTCTGGACCCTATGAGTCCCTACGCCCTTCAAAAGCTCCACGGGGAGCAGTACGCAAAGATGTTTTGCGACCTGTACGGCATGACCATCACCTGCCTTAGGTACTTCAACGTCTATGGTCCGAGAGAGCCCAAGGTTGGCTCCTATGTTCCCGTTATTGGAATCTGGCTTCGTCAGTTTCGTGAGGGCAAGAAGCTTACAATCACCGGGACCGGAAAGCAGACCAGGGATTTCGTCCATGTGCACAATGTGGCTGCTGCAAACTATGCAGGGGCGTTTCTTGCACCCAAGGGATTCAGCGTGTACAATGTCGGTTCCCAGCGCAACTTTGAGCTAAACACCGTGGCCAGATGGATTTGTCCCAACGAGGACAACATTCAGTACATTGACGCCAGGAAAGAACCTCAGATCACACTTGCCGACATTGGGGCCCTTATGCAAATGGCCAAGGGAACGATTCCAGCTCCTCTCTCCTTGGAGGAGTACATCAAAGAGGAGCTAGCAAAGAAATGACCAAGCTGAAAGTAATCACTGACCATCCTGTGGCCTGGGAATCCCCGGATCACATTTTCCCCGTTGGAACCAAGAACGACAACTCCACGAGTGCTCCCTACATCGAGGAAGTGGAGAGGCACTTCGGAGGCCGTAAAATCAACGTGATGGACATTGGGTGCGCTGGTGGCCAGCTCATTGTGGACTTTGCAAACAGAGGTCACAATGCCATTGGTCTGGAGGGCTCCGACTATGATATTAAGCACGGGCTCCACAACTGGCCAAGCTACTACAAGAACGTTCTGTGGACTGCCGACCTTACCAAACCACTGAGGATTGAGAACGAGGACGGGGAGAGAGTTCTGTTTGACATTATCTCTGCCTGGGAAGTCGTGGAGCACATTTCTCGAGAAGACCTACCTGCCTTCTTCGACAACGTGTTGGACCAACTCAAGCCAGATGGCATCTTCGTTTCCTCTGTTAACATGGGTCCAGACACCAGAAGGGACGAGCACGGAAACCTCCATGTCCTCCATCAGACGGTGTTCCCTGAGGCTTTCTGGAAAGAGGTGCTTCTGGCTGGTAGAGACGTTTCGGCCTATCCGTTCCAGACTGTGGTTCGAAATTGCACCAACTCGTTCTATATGACGATGAGGAAGAGGTAAGAGAATGTCCTCGGATAAGATCAAGATTGCCTTCGTTAAGTTTGGAGGTCTTTCGGCTGGTGGAACAGAGAAGTTCCTACAGCAGTTGGCGGCCAATCTTCCGACTGACAAGTTTGCAGTGGATTATTTCTACTGCGATGCTGCTCCATACATTGGCTCGGACTACCAGCACATGACAACCGATCCTGAGAGATTGGACTACATGCGGGCTCACAACGTGAACCTCATTAAGTTCAACGTGAAGTACAAGGACGTAACCGTCCCAACTCATGACTGGATTGACACGGATTTCTGGGATAAATTCAAGGAAGAGAACTATGACATTGTCCAGACTGGAAGGGCGGGTCACTCTGAGTATCCGTTCTACAAAATGTCCAAGGTCTCCATCGTGGACAGCATTCACCTAACTGGTATGACCGATAGGCAAATGAACATTGCGGCCGTGGTTCACATCAGTAAGTGGAATGAGGCGCAGTGGATTGCCAATGGCGGGGATGCCTCAAAGTCCAGAGTCATCTATCTTCCCATTCACATGCCGAAGCCCCTTCCAAAGTCTGACCTCCGCAAGGAGCTGGGCCTTGGTGATAAGGTTGTCTTTGGTATGCACCAGAGAGCCGATGATGGCATTTACTCGGATTGGCCCCTTAGGGCCTATGCTGAGGCCGAGACAGAGAACACGGCCTACGTTCTTCTAGGTGGCAGCTCTCGCTATGTGGCACAGGCAAAGGCCCTTGGCCTTAAGAACTTCCATCACGTCCCATTCTCTAGCAACATGAAAGACGTTTACAAGTTCCTCAACACCTTGGACGTTTACCTTCATGGCAGAATGGACGGAGAGGTTAACTCACAATCCATCGCAGAGGCCATGGCCTTTGGTAAGCCAGTTATTTCCCACTTCGGTCAGACTGCCAACGGCCATGTGGAGACAATTGGCAATGCAGGTTTCGTGCACGGTCACTTTGACAGCTACATTTACGAGATCATGAATTTCAGGGACAACAAGGATTTCAGGGAATGGCTTGGTAACATTGCCAGAAAGAGATTCACGGATCTCTATGACCTCAAGTCCAATATCAACAAGTTTGTGAAGCTCTATGAGGAAATGGTTCAAAAGGTTAAGGTAAGCGGTCACTACAGCAATCCCGAGACCTATGAGCCTTACCTTGAGGATTGGATTAACGAATGACAAACAGCTATGAGGCCCACAACTCCGAATACGTCTCGAACGGCAAGTTCGAATACGAAAAGGCCGGGCACGAGCACAATACTGCAAATCGAGTGCAGTACAACCAGGATGCCCCCTTGGGCAAGCTCCTGGATGCTCATCCAAAAATCAAGATAGGCGTGGACATTGGTTGCGGTTCTGGTTGGGTTGCCAACCTTATGAGCCAAACCATGGACAAGGTTTTTGCCATTGAGCCAAGTGCGGCTGCTCTGGAGATTGCCAAGAAAATCTACCCCGAGAACCAGAAAGTTTCTTGGATTAACGCCTTTGCCCAGGATGCCATTGACAAGCTTCAACTATCAGGACCGGCAATCTTCAACTGCTTCTGCGTTCTCAGTCACCTCGATGATTCCGACGTGATTGAGATTGCGAGACAGATTAACGTAGTGGCAAAGAGTGGTTCTGCCTTGTCTTTTTCGGAGTGCTTTGGATGTGAGTTCCACTCTCACCTTTGGCACATTCGAACCGAGGAATGGTGGCAGTCGCAGTTTCCAGATTGGACCTTTGACTTCTATGGTCCGGGCCTGGACTCCCCAGCAGGGGCTCGTAAGGCTTTTTCGGCAGTAAGGAGATGAACCTGTGAAGTATCTCATACTAGGATCAGCAGGACAGATTGGTGCGCCCCTAACGGCATTCTTGCAAAAACAAGGACATGAGGTGTTGGAGGTTGATATCGTCAATTCACCTGAGACTCAGGACTTGCGTCAACCTGATTTGGAAATTCACCCTGAACACTGGTCCAAGAAAATCGAGGAAGCCGATTTCGTTTTCTTTCTTGCCTTCGATGTGGGTGGCTCTGTCTATTTGTCCAAGTACCAGCACACCTTCGACTTCCTTCACAACAATGTCGGCATTATGTACAACGTGTTCGAGGAGCTTCAAAGAAGGAATAAACCCTTTGTCTTTGCTAGCAGCCAAATGTCCAACATGTCCTATTCCCCTTATGGAGTGGCAAAGGCAATTGGTGAGTGTTACACGAGAACCCTAAATGGGATTGTCGTGAAGTTCTGGAACGTCTATGGCTATGAGCGTGACCTCAACAAGTCCCATGTGATCACAGACTTCATTCTCAAGGCCCAAAAGACTGGTGTCATTGACATGATGACCTCTGGTCAGGAGGTCAGGCAGTTCCTTTATGCTGAGGACTGTGCTCGTGCCTTGCTCAGGGTTTCAGAACTTTACTCGATTCTTCCAAGGGACAAGGAATACCACATCACCAACTTCCAGTGGTCCTCTGTAAAGGAGGTCGCTGACCTCATTGCCGATATGGTCGGAGGCGGTGTAAAGGTTGTGCCTGCCAAGGCCATTGACTCGGTGCAGTTGGATAAGCGAAATGAGCCAGACCCTTACATTCTGAACATTTGGCAGCCGACCACTAGCCTTAGTCAAGGTCTTCGATTGGTCATGGACGAAATGAAAGAGCACAGCAAATGACAAAACAGAAGAGAGTATTGGTCCTTGGTGCAGGTGGGTTCATCGGTGGACACCTTGCAAGAAAGCTGAAAAAGGAAGGCTGTTGGGTTCGTGGCGTGGACATTAAGCTCCATGAGTACACGGACCTTGGCAACCAGATTGACGATTTTGTCAAGGGCGATCTCCGTTTCCAGTTTTTCGTTGACAAGGTGATCAACCGCTTCGCTCCTGAGGAGGAGTGCTTTGACGAGATTTACCAGTTGGCCGCAGATATGGGCGGGGCTGGCTATATCTTCACCGGGGAACACGATGCCGATGTTATGAGCAGCTCGGCTCTCATTAACCTAAACGTGGTTCGGGCTGCTGTGCAATGCGCCAAGAAGCCCAAGATTTTCTACAGTTCCAGTGCCTGCATGTATCCTGCCCACAATCAGGAAGACCCAAATAACCCCAACTGTGTTGAGTCCAGTGCCTATCCAGCCAATCCAGACTCGGAGTATGGGTGGGAGAAGCTGTTCAGTGAGCGTGTGTATCTCTCCTACAATCGCAACTATGGGCTGGACGTAAGGATTGCCAGGTTCCACAATATCTTCGGTCCTGAGGGTGCCTGGAATAACGGCAAGGAAAAGGCTCCTGCGGCCCTGTGTCGCAAGATTGCAATGGCCAAGAACAGCGACTCCATTGAGGTCTGGGGAGACGGTAAGCAGACGAGAAGCTTCCTCTACATCGATGAGTGTCTCAAGGCAGTGGAGCGTTTCATGGAGTCGGATTTCCTTGGTCCCGTGAACATCGGTTCTGAGGAGATGGTCAGCATTAACCAGTTTGCTGAGATGATCTCCAAGATTGCCGGTAAGGACATTCGGCTTAACCACATTCCTGGTCCGATTGGTGTTATGGGACGCAGGTCTGATAATACTCTATTTGAAGAGAAGATGGGATGGAAGGTTTCGGAGCCCCTTGAGGTCGGCCTCGCCAAGACATATCACTGGATTAACGAACAGAGCAAGAAATGACCGAAAAGGCCCTGATAACCGGGGGTTCTGGTATGCTTGGAAATGCCCTCTCAAGGGTGCTCACTGAGCAACAGGTTCCTTTTGAGGCTCCCTCAAGTAAGCGTCGTGACTTCCGTGATCATGGGCAAACCAAGGCCTGTCTGCTAGATGCGTCTCCTGATGTGGTCTATCACTTGGCTGCCCGTGTAGGTGGCCTTGTGGCAAACTCAGAGGGATTGGCTGACTTCTATCATGACAATGCAGTGATGAACGCCACCATTCTCAATGGCTGTGTTAAGGCGTGGGTGCCAAGGGTGGTGTCGGTTTTGTCAACCTGTGTGTATCCAGATGCCCCCTTTGTTAAGTGGCCCCTTAGCGAGGAACAGCTTCATGCCGGTCCTCCTCATCCCAGCAATTTCGGCTATGCCTTTGCAAAGAGAATGCTTGACGTATACACAAGGGCCATTAGGAAACAGCACGGGCTCAAGTATGTCACTGTCATTCCCAACAACATTTACGGCGAGCACGACAACTTCGATCTGATTAATGGGCATGTCATTCCATCTCTGATGCGAAGGATTTGGGAAGCCAGACTTTTCAATCAGCCCACTGTTACTATTTGGGGAAATGGCAAACAGCTCCGGGAGTTCACGTATGCTGAGGACATTGCAAGAATCTTGGTCGTGGTCTCCAAGGAATATGATGATGACATGCCACTAAACATTGGGGTCTCCGAGGAACAGTCCATCGGGGACGTGGCTCGACTCCTTGCAAAGTACCTTGGGTACACAGGAGAGCTTGTTTTTGATGAGTCTGCTCCAGTAGGCCAATTCCGCAAGCCATCTACCAACGTAAGATTGCTCAGTATGACTAGCTGGAAAGCCACGGACTACACACCATTTGCTGAGGGCCTCAAAAAGACCTGCCAATGGTTTATGGAAAATTACCCGAATGTTCGTGGCGTAAACCGCTGATAAACAAACATTCAGGGATCACTATGCTTAGGTCATGTCTAAACCAATCGGTGAGCGTGTTGCATTCATAACGGGCGTCACTGGTCAAGATGGTTCTCACCTTGCAGAGCAATTGCTCGAAATGGGTTACAAGAGCGTTGTTGGCCTTCGAAGAAGGACCAGTGCCTTCAATACCGCCAGAGTAGAGCACATTTACACCAATCCCCGCTTTTACACCGAGTGGGGCAACATGTCTGATGGTTACAGCCTTTGGCGAATCCTCAATAAGTGGAAGCCAGACGAAATCTATAATCTGGCCGCACAATCCCACGTTAAGGTATCCTTTGAGGTTCCAGAGGAAACTATGGATGTTGTTGCGGGTGGTACTCTAAGGCTTCTCAATGCCTATAAGGAAGTCGTGCCAAAGGCCCGCTTCTATCAAGCCTCATCATCTGAAATGTTCGGAGACAACGTGGCCATTCCTCAAAACGAGGAAACTAAGATGACGCCTGTCAGTCCCTATGCGGCAGCAAAGCTGTGTGCACACAATCTGTGCAGAACCTACCGTGAGGGCTACGGACTTCACATTTCCTGTGGCATTCTTTTCAACCACGAGGGACCAAGGCGAGGTGAGACTTTCGTGACTCGCAAGATCACTCAGGCAGCCGCCCGAATTAAGCTTGGAATGCAGGCTAATCTTGAGTTGGGAAATCTCGAGGCCATGAGAGATTGGGGTTGGGCACCTGATTACACCAGGGGCATGTGGCAGATGCTTCAACAGGACAAGCCGGACGACTATGTTCTTGCTACTGGTGAGACACACTCTGTTCGTGAGTTCCTTGAGGAGGTTTTCAAGTTGGCAGGCCTAAGGGTCGATGACCACCTTGTTATCAACGAAAGGCTTTTTCGTCCCCATGAGGTTCCTCTCCTTAAGGGCGACTACGCCAAGGCCAAGGAAAAACTGGGCTGGGCTCCTAGCGTGACGTTTAAGGATTTGGCCAAATTGATGTTCGAGGCCGACTTCGAAAAAGAGCTGGCGTTATAGCCTTCCTTTGCACAATCCGAGGTTTTCCTCGAATATTGTTACGTTCCACTAACACATAGGGAAAGAGAAGAACATGGTAGAATCGTTGCTAGTATCAAACGATACAGAATTGCTGTCTGATGACGACCTTTTTGTGAAGCCACAAAAGAAGCAAAAGGTCCTCATGTTGTCAGATCACCCCTTGGCACCTAGCGGTGTTGGTGTCCAGGCTCGCTTCCTGATTGAGGGTCTAATCCAGACCGGCAGATGGTCGTTTCGTTGTCTTGGTGGAGCTATTAAGCACGCCAACTATGACACCGTGGCTGTCAATCCCGATTTCATTGTGAAGCCGGTGGACGGTTTCGGAAACAAGGAGATGATTCGCAGCATCCTTCTCACAGAGAAGCCAGATGCGATTTTCCTCTTCACCGATCCAAGGCAGTTCATGTGGGTTTGGGAGATGGAAGACGAAATTCGTCAAGTCTGCCCAATTGTGTATTGGCACGTTTGGGACAATGACCCATATCCAAGGTTCAACTACCCATGGTACGAGGGCACGGACCTGATTAACTGTCTGTCCTACAAGACTTTCGAAATGGTCAAGACCGCTTTCCCGGATAAGACCAACTACATTCCTCACGCATTCCCTAAGAGCATCTATTTCCCAATCCCTGAGGATCAGGTTGCTCTGGCCCGTAAGCAGAATTACGGTCTCCGTGCCGATTGGTTCCAGGTTCTGTGGGTTAACAGGAATGCCACGAGAAAGATGCCAGCCGACCTTCTGTTGGCTTGGAAGGTCTTTCTTGAGGACCTAGAGGCAAAGCATGGCCATCGCAATGCCACCCTAATCATGCACACCGATCCTGGTGATCCAGAGGGTCCAAATCTCTTGGCCCTTAGTGAGGAGCTTGGCCTAGGCAACAACGTGTGGTTCTCCACCGAAAAGCTACAGTTCGAGCAGATGAACCTCATGCACAATATCACGGATACCTGCATCAACATTTCCAAGAATGAGGGCTTCGGTCTGTCCACAATGATTAGCATGATGGTTGGCAAGCCCATTGTGGCTTTGTGCACTGGCGGCATGACTCGCCAGGTTATCGACTACAGAGATGGTTCGGAGCACGGAGCAGCCATTCAGCCAATCAAGCGTTCCCTTGTGGGCTCTCAGCTTGTTCCTTACATCTATGAGGACCTTTGCACAGAGACTCAGGTGTCTGAGGCTCTTATGAAGATTTACGAGATGACTCCAGAGCAGAAGGCCGAGATGAAGACGAAGGTCATGGCCTACTGCGACCACGAGTTCTCCTTTGACAAGATGATTAGCGAGTGGGACAGAACCATGCTTGCGACCATCGAAAACTTCAAGACCAACAAATCTTCCATGGCCAAGCTATTCCCACTCTCGCCAGGCGTTCCAAAGACGGTTAATGCCCTTGCAGAAGACAGGAAGAATGCGGCTGCCTCGAACCAGCCTCCAGCAATGGTTGTTCCAAGCGTTCAGAATACTGTGGAGCCTGTGATTCCCCACGAGGATAAGAAGATTCTGAGCAAAGTCAAGGTTACGAAAATCGAAAGAAAGAAGGCCTGATAGTGAAAAGCGTTATTCTTAGAGCACCTCTCTTGACTCAATCCGGTTATGGAGTTCATGCCAGGCAGATTGCTCGTTGGCTATTTGACCTAGCCGACAGTCGTGGAGATATTGAGGTAGTAACGGAGCCTCTCAGGTGGGGTGACACGCCATGGCTTACCGATCCTGACTCCCACGGGGGTTTGATTGGTCGCATCATCCAACACAGCATACAGAAGCCGAAGTATGACGTTTCCCTACAGTTGCAGCTTCCAAATGAGTGGAACCCATTTTTGGCAGACTTCAACGTGGGCCTAACGGCTGCTGTGGAGGCTGATCGGTGTAATCCAGAATGGATCAATGCATGCAACCGTATGGACCTCATCATTGCTCCCTCGGAGTTTGTGAAGGGCGTTCTGACAGGAGACGGCAAGGTTCTCAAGAAGGAAATCAAGGTGGTTCCAGAAAGCTTTGTGGATGCCATCCTCCGAGAGGACATTAAGCCCTTTCCTCTCACGGAAGCTACCACTGACTTCAACTTCCTGGTCTTTGGACAGATCACTGGTAACAACCCGGAAAACGATCGCAAGAATCTTTTCTACACCTGTAAGTGGCTTGCGGAGCAGTTCAAGGATTCTCCAAATGTAGGCGTAGTCATCAAGACGAACATGGGTAGAAATACCACCATCGATCGTCTTAAGACCCAGCAGGTTCTTAGCCAGCTTCTTACCGAGGTTCAGAAGACCTCGAGTCCACGCTTCTACCTCCTTCACGGCGATATGACGGATGAAGAAGTGGCAGGCCTGTATCGTAATCCAACCCTTAAGGCCATGGTTGCTCTCACCAGGGGTGAGGGCTTTGGTCTCCCAATCCTTGAGGCGGCTGCTTCTGGCCTTCCTGTAATCGCCTCCGGGTGGTCGGCTCACACAGAGTTCCTGGGTCGGGGTAAGTACATTAAGGTGGACACCACACTGGCTCCGGTACATGAGTCCAGAATCGACGGTCAAATCTTCCAGCAGGGTTTCCAGTGGGGCCGAGTCTCGGAGGATGACGCAAAGCGCAAGCTCAAGAAGTTTGTGGAAAGTCCTAGCTTGCCAACAGTGTGGGCAAAGGATCTCTCCAAGATTCTCAAGAAGGAATACAGCTTTGAGGCCATTGCTAAACACTACACCGAGGCTTTGAAGGGCATCATATGATTTGGTTTCTGGTTATTTCTGCTCTGCTCAATCTCATGCTCCTCGTGGTGCTCGGTATTGCAGCAACCTATCTGTGGCGTTTCTCAAACATCATTCTCCTTCTGGAAGATGATTTTTCCGAGGCCATAGAGAGTCTTGAGTCAGTCGAGGCTAGCCTTGAAAAAATTCTCAAGATGCAGCTTTTCTTCGACAGCAAGGAAGTGAAGATGGTTGTGCAAGAATCCATGGCTGAACTAAAGGCCGGAAAAATTGCTGTGACCAGATTGGTTCAGAAATTTGTGGATCGAAGCAAGCAGAAGTACGTAGTTATCCAAGAAGAGGAGATCCCGTCTCCAGAGGCTCTAGCCCAGGGTGGTGCTAGAGTAGCCCCTCCATCGGACTTTGATGGATCTTCCCTGGACAGAGGGCCAAACCTTCCTCTCCAATGAAAGGACGCCTTTAACTTGGTTACGAAAACACATGAAACTGCTCAGGCCAACAAGCCAAGAACAGGTCGAAAGAAGTTCAAGAAGGTGTCTTCCTACGATCACAGTGCTTTTGATCGTGAGATTGTCTCTATGAAGGAAGCCATCACTGGCCTTCCGGTGGAAGATTTTGGGATGGACAACTCGCTCGACATGAGCAAGGGTAACCTAGGCACCAAACTTCAGAGAAAGAAAATCACCCGCAGGAAGCCAGGCACGAAGGCTAGCCTCAACTATTTTGACGAGAAGACGCAAGCCGCAATTGTCTCCTATCAGGAGGCATCCAATGTGGAGAGCAAGAAGAAGATTTATGTGACGGAAATCCTGCCTGCCTTTGATTCCTTGGTCGAGAACCTGATCAATGTGTACGGCTTCACCGTCATGCATGAAAGTAAGCAGGATCTAAAAAGTGAGTGTCTCGAATTTCTATACACGGCAGTTGGCAAATTCAATCCTAGCAAGGGTTCTAAGGCCTTCTCTTATTTCAATGTCGTTGCTAAAAACTGGCTTACGATTAAGAGCAAGCAGAACGCAAAGAAGACTCAGACCTATATCTCAATCGACAATCGGGATGAAATCTCGAAAGAAGACCTAGAGATGATTGAGAACTATCAGGTGATGCCTAGCTGGGACGAGGTTCTTAGCTCTGGCAGTGCCCATGAACAGCTCAAGAAGATGGTGGATGCCATTGAGGGTCGTGTCAAGACAGAAAGTGAAATCATCTGTGTCAGGGCCATCAAGGACTTGGTTTCCAGGATTGAGGAAGTTGACCTTCTCAGCAAGAGGGCCGTTCTTCTTTACATCAGGGAAATGACCAACCTAAGCTCCAAGCAGCTCTCCATTGTCCTCAGTTCTCTCAAGAAGCACTACAAGGAAATCAAGAGACTAGAGGACAACTGAGTTCTCAGTGTCCGTCTCTAATGGCCGCCTGATACTTCTTGCTAAAGAACTTACTTCCTATCTGCGAAAAGAACCTGCCGGGATTTGTAAGTTGGTTGCTTGGATGGTCAGCGTTGTTTAGTAGCTTCTTGTGGGCGCTAGTGTCTCGTGGACCCTTGGGTTTATAGATGAATGTAAGATCAGGGGCCTCATCAGGGTCGTGGCGATGATTTTCCTGTTTAGAGGGTTCCTTTTGCATGTCAGGTCTTTTTGCAAACGTAGACCAGACCTTTTCTGCTGAAGGACTCACCGAGCTTGCATCAGGAGCAATCCAGTCTCCATTAATGAAGGTCATCATAGCCTCATACAGCAAAGGGCCATATCCTTTTTCTGCGGAAGACTGCGTCACTCTCCAAATCTTCTCGTTGTTTTGGCTCCGCTCAAAGGCCACCGTGGCCGCAATGGTGCCCAGGAGGATTTCTCCTAGGAGCTGCTCGGCATACGCCTTGACTTGCTCAGAGGTCGTTATCTTTCCAGCCTGATCAGGCGGTAGGATCTCAGGGAGTCGCCTGTCGAAGACTGCATTGGACTCCCTCAAGAGATCCCGTAGTTCAATGAATGTGGTCAGTTTGCTTTTGTCAAACAGATAAAGGTGAATCACATCACCTAGAAATATGCCATACAGGGCCAAGTTGGCCTGGGCTGCCTGTTCCGGGGTCTTTGCGGCCTCCTCAATCTCCTCTGACAGTCCCAAAAGGACGTTTTCCACCAAATTCTCAACCAAGGCCTTAATTGTAGGGGTTTCTAGATTTTCGTCAATTAGGAAGTCTGGGGGATTTTCTGGATCTGGCATCTCTTTTGTGGGAATCATCAGGCGCTCCCGATAGGAGTCTTTGTTTAAAACCCCTAGGGAGCTGTCAAGGTCCCGCCTGGCCTGGAGTGCATTGGCGATTTTGACGATTGTTACAGGGATTTCTGAGTGCTTCCAGACGCACTCCTCTGGGGTGCAGTAGTCCGGGAGAAGAGGAGTCGTGAAATAGACGGCGGTTAAACGAGATTTTGCCCGGCCCAGGCGTGTCATCTGAACATCAGGAACGAAGGTTCCTCCAACGGCAACGGCATAGACGCCCTCAACGATGGAGCTTGCCCAGAGAGTCTTGGTTTTCTGAATGCCCAGGGCACCCTGTTTGTCGGTTAGGTGGATGTAGACTTGAGGACTGGTGCTCATAACCTTGGACTTTCGCTTTTCCTTCCCTAATTAGGGGATATCAAGAGGTTACGAATGTCAACACGCAAAAAATCCAATGTGTACACTCCTCCTGCTCAATCCTTTCCAGGTCAAATGCCACCGGATGAGCCCTCGGTTCCAACAGGAGAACCAACGAAGTTCAAGGGCGTTGACGTTCACGAGCTTGACCAGAAAATCAACCGTCAGCTCCTGGACTTTTCCGGGCTTCTGAACAACCTTTCCTCGGTCGAGGACAAGCAGAAGGCCCTGTGGAAGCAAATCTATGAGAACGCTGTGCAGGACAGAAACAACGCCTACATCATGTGGGCAGACCTCTATGTGTTCGTTTCCACCAATCCCACGGAGCACGCAATCCATGGTCAGAACCTTTCCAGGTACATGGAGCGCATGTCCAAGGCCAATGATCAAATCCTCAAGCTAGCCGAGATGGTTTCCAGTGCCTCCCAGGAGCAGATTGATGAAACCATGACCGAGGATGAGATGTATGCTCACATTCAGAAAACCGCCCAGGATGGGCACTGAGAGCAACCCGTGAGCAACCTCCAATCACTACTTGAATTCATAGAGACCTCCAATAGACCACTAGAGGAGGAAATGGGTGAAATTCGAGTAACCGGCAACAAGCATTTTGATATTCGAGAGTTCCGAAAACTCTTTAGTGAAAAGCAAGCCTATGAGTATGCCATGGCACGTCTTCAATTCCTTGGCAAGGGTTCCAGCAGAGCCGTATTTTTGTATGACTCCGGTAAGGTTCTCAAAATTGCCTATGGGATGCGATCGGCTGGCAAGGCGCAGAACAAAGCCGAGGTGGACGTATTCAGCAATCCTTTGGCTAAGCCCGTGGTTGCCAAGGTCTTCGACTACGACCGAGATTTCCACTGGATCATATCGGAATTGGTGAAACCACTGGATACCGGCAGAGGCCAATATGCACGGTCTCGCCTGGGCTTCCCGTCTGACTACAACATTTCGTTTTTACTCCGCGAGCTCGAGCTTGCATCCAAAGACTCAACAAAAAGCATCGAGAACATTATCCATAGCGGCTTCAGGGAACACTATGTTGAGTGGGACAAGTATATTTGGTTTCATGGCTTTCCAAGACCAGAAGGACATGAAGGTGTTGCGCTCAGACCTAAGATAACTCAAATCGAAAATGCTGAGAGGGACGATGAGCCAGTAGATCCTGAGCTTTTTCAGACTGTCATCAGGGCCTGCAAGAGAGAGCTCAAAAAACGTGAAACAAAAATGGCTCATGCCATGGCAAAGATAGACATGTCAACCACTGTGACTTTTCTAACTGGACTTCTAGAGATGAAAAGAACAATGGGTCTTGAACTGGACGACATCATGATGCGTGATGAGCATCTGGGTATGACCGCTGATGGAAGAGTGGTTGTTCTGGACTACGGCTTCACAGAGGAGATTGGAGTCAAACATTACTTGACTGAGGGTGGTCTTGGTGGACACATGTCTCACCTCCAGGATAACCTGGACCTTACCTTTGCTGAGATCAAGGATATCTTCCGAACTCTGGCCTCAAGGAAAAATGTCATTCCGGTTACGGAAAAGATTGACGGTCAGAACGTTTTCTTCACCTATGACGTGTCCAAGGGTCAGGTAAAGTTTGCCCGAAACAAGAGCCATCTCAAGACTGGTGGAATTGGTCGTGAGGAAATTGTTGCCAAGTGGGCTGCACTTCCAAAGGTACAGACTGCCTACTTGGAGGCCTATGACGTTTTGCAGGCTAGCATCTCGCATCTGAATAAGAATGTTCTGTCAAAACTGTTTGGTCCAAATGGTAATGTGTGGTTTTCTGCTGAGGTGACAAGCTCTGCAAACCCTAACGTGATCAACTACGATGGCGACCATCTCGTTATCCATGATTCGGCTTTGTCCGTTAACCAGAACGGAGAGGCTGTTCAGATGCAGAACCCTGAGATTTTCAACTCCCTGATTAGTTTGATTGGAAATACCAAGACGCAAATTGCCCAGAAGAACTGGCAAATTCATGGTCCAAAGGTTAGACAGCTTCTGGGCGTGAAGGATGTAAAGGCCTTTGCAGAGGGTTTTCAGGCCCTAAACTTCGTACAGGGCAAGTATGGTCTCAGCAACAATTCAACCCTCAGAGACCTGGTGGAATCAGCCCTTGCCTCAAGTCTTCCTCAAATTGGTGAATGGCCAGAAGAAGCCCGAAAAGCCTTGGCTGCCATTGATGGAAAGACGAGCGAACGTAGGCAAGCGATTCTAGTTGCTCTAGAGGCTGCAAGGATTTCTCTTGGTAACACTCCTCTTGAACAAAATACTGCTGTCAAGGAGCTCCTTGCAAAGGCCGACTTGATTGGCAAAAGAGCAATCGAGGATGTGGTGATGGGAATCAACCTCCTGACCCTTCAGGTTCTTAACGACCTACACAGCATTCTTCTTTTGGAGCCCAAGAAAGAAACACAGAGGCTTGCTCAGGAGTTGGATAACATCAAGGACCAGTTGGATTCCGGTGCACTCAACCCTGAAATGTCGGCAAAACTTGCCGCAAACCTCGCAAAGATGGCTCAGACCGGTGAGCTTAAGAATGCCATCGAGGGCGTGGTCTTTCAATGGAAGGGAAATACCTATAAGTTGACCTATCCATTCAGTGCCCTCAACCAGATTTTGGGCATTTTCAGATACGGCAAGTAAGCCCATTCCTTCAGGATTCCTTTGAGTTTCTTGAAAAATGGGTTAGTCTATATCTATCTCTGTTATGAGCCGTATCGTCACTACAGCTACTCGTAGGATTGGAAGAGCAGGATCCTCAATCGAGGGCCATGTAAGGCAACTTGCAACCCAAGGGGAATCCCCGTCCCTTCAAAGAGCAGTGGTTGTGGACGTAATCATGGACACCTCCCTTCTTTCGGAGGAATACCTGGACGACCTTGCCAATCTTGTCAACAACCCAGAGCTTATTGACATAATGCCGGTCGGCTCCATCATCGGGCGTATCGTAAGCAACCAGGGTGGCGTTGGTCCGAGCACCCATGCCGTCTTTTTCCCCATGTTCTCCTCGCATTTCATGCTCCCGGTTCAACCTGGGGAGCAGGTGTTTGTTATCTATGAGGACTACAGCGGTACCGGTGCAAAGGTTGGCTACTGGCTTACCAGAATCCACAGCGAGCAGACGGTCGAGGACGCCAACTTCACCCACTATGACAGGAGATTTGACCCGACCTCAAATCCGGCCCACTACACAACCAAGCAGGTTTCAGATAGAAACACAAGCCCACCCGCAGTCGGGTTTCAGAACGGTGGGAATACCGCTGACACGTTTACTCTCCAGCCTAGCGGAACCATTGACACAAATCCCTATCAGGTCATTGCGGACACTAGCGTCTCTGCTAGGTACATTACCCCGGAGCCAGTTCCAAGATGGAAGAAAAGACCTCAGGAGTTTGTTCTCCAGGGTTCCAACAATGCCATTATCGTTCTGGGAGAGGACCGCAATGGTCCTATCTCCGGGTCGATCCAGGATACCCCTGTGGATATCCAGAGATCGTCTCCAACGGCCCCAAGACAGGCCGCCGCCGTTCAAATCATCGCAGGTAGGGGTCGCTACTTTCCAGAGCCAGGAAACAACCCCCGTGAGGGCTCGCAGAGCACAAATCCCCCGCAGGACAAGAGCACCAGCCCCCTGGTAACAACCAACACCCGAAACTTCCGAGAGACGGACAAAAATCCTTTCAGAAGCTCAAGGGAAGGCCAGGCCAACCCAAGAGAAGGTGACCCCGATCACAGACATGATGCCGCAAAGGTCTATGTGGTTCAGCAAAGCCGGGCCGATGAGAACTTTCGCTTGGTTCTTGCCAATGGTAATGAGGGTCAGGAATACCCAGATCAGGCCCTTCCAAACGTCCAGCCAGAGGAAAATGGGGTTTTTGGAAGGAGTTACGTTGTTTCCAAGGCCGATCACATCAGAGTGGTCGCCAGAAGGGACACGGACTCTAACATTGATGGCACAATCCTAATCGTTAGAGAGGGCGTTAGGGACACCGCACAGAGAGGCGGAACTCCGAGTACCGCAGCCACTGCCTCAGACGCAGAGACTTCCAACGGCACCCTGGCTTATCTCTACATCGACAAGGATGCAGACATGCAGCTTGAGGCTCACAGGATTATCCTTGGACGAGGAGAGGACGAGAAGGAGCCCTACATCAGATTCACCTACTACAAGGCACAGATCGAGGAACTCAAGACACAGATAAAGGCCCTTGCTGATGAGGTAAAGAGAATCGCTGACAGCCACCACCTGGCTTTCACCTCAGCCACAGCTATTCCATATTCTCCAATCACTCAGCTTGTGGTAACGGCCCAAACGGAACGGCCTCAGGTTGCAGCCAACATTCAGGCAATCAAGCAGAAGGTTGACACGGTTCGCCCCGACGACGCCAAGTCCAAGAAAATTTTCGGTCAATGACCTTTCGCCAGGAAACCAACCATGACAAGACAGAAACTCAGAAATGACATCAAGCAGGCCCTTGTTAACACATGGCTAAATGCTGGCTCGACTCTAACCACCGAGCAGAGAACCCTGGCCGAACAACAAATCCAAAGGCTGGCAGATGGTGTTGCAGATGCTGTGGATAGCTACGTTGCAGAGGAACTGGGGCGGCTCAAGAGCTTTTTGGAACAACCGGGTGCCTACACTGGGCACTTTAGGCCCGACTACATATTTGATGCCGAGGACCCAAGACTACTTGGTGGCCGAGAGGCCATTCCAGAACAGATTGTCACGATCGACCCGGCCGCAATCAGACGCTACACTCCCTCAAGTGGCTGATAATTACCAAGACTGAACCGTGGCAAACAAAAACACAATGCTCTCATTCAAGGACGTTGGCACCAAGGGTGCCAGCCGCAATGCCTTGCGTACCATTCGCCCGGATCCTTTGCCAATTGGTATTAAGACGCCCTTGGAATTGGATGAAAATGGGCGGGGCCTGTTTGTAATGCACTACTCCCTCAGGGAACAGCTTGCGGACAATCTCAGAAATCTGGTGCTTTCCAATCACGGAGAAAGGTTGGGCATGTATGACTTCGGTGCTAACCTAAGGCCGCTGCTCACGGAGTGGTCCAACAAGGAAGACTTCGACAAAGAGGCCATGAGACGAATTTCCTCGGCCGTGTCAAAGTACATGTCCTTTGTCAACCTCATTGGCTACGAGTCCAAGCCAAACTACGTTGACAACCTCTACACGGGCGTCGTGGTCCTGACCCTCATGTATGGCATCCCAGCACTAAATCTAACAGAGGAGATGCTGGAAATCACCCTGTTCGTTATTTAGCTTTGTATCTCTTACCACCCTAGGATTTCTCGTGACAATAGACAGCAAAACCCAGATTCTGAAAACCATCAGGGAGCGAAAGTACCTTAACAAGGATTTTGACGCTCTCCGTGCTGATTTGCTTGAGTATGCACGAACCTATTTTCCTGATGCCATCAAGGACTTTTCTGAGGCAGGTCTGGGTGGCCTTCTAATGGACATGGCGGCCTATGTTGGCGACGTTCAGTCCTTCTATCTCGATCACCAGTTCCAGGAAAACTTCCCAGATTCCTCAACCGAAACCAATAACATCGAGCGCCACCTCAAGAAGGCAGGCGTTCCAATTGTTGGTGCTGCACCTGCGGTGGTTGACTGTGCCTTCTATGTCAAGGTTCCAGCCTCTGGCTCCAATCCTCCCCTTCCAGACACCTCGGCTCTTCCAATAATCCACGAGGGATCTGTGGCTCGTGCCCAGAATGGTACTCAGTTTGAGCTTACAGAGACCCTGGACTTCACTCGTACAAAGGAAAACGGTGACCTAGAGGCCACGATTGCAATCGGCAACCGAGACCAAAACAATAACCCAACCAACTTCATCCTTTCTCTTGAGGGAGTTTGCATTTCTGGCTTTAGGGCCGTGGACACTTTTTCCATTGGTGCCTTTGAGGCCTTTAAGAAGCTTCCTCTTTCTAATGAGAATGTGACCGAGATTGTTCGAGTTCTGGACAGCGACGGAAATGAATATCACAAGGTGGACTATCTCACTCAGGATACCGTTTACAAGGCTGTTGCTAACATCGCCCCAGACAACCAGGACGTAAGGGAAAATCTGGTTCCGATTCCAGCTCCCTACCGTTTCACCTCAGAAACAAGTCTGGACACCAGAATCACCACCCTTACTTTCGGTGGTGGTAGTGCTGAGACTCTCGAGGACGACATCATCCCAGACCCCAGCGAGTTTTCTCTTCCGCTTTACGGCAAGAAGGTGTTTTCCAGATACACCCTAAATCCTGGCAATCTTTTGCAAACCACAACCTTTGGTGTACTTTCTCCTAACACGACACTCACGGTCACCTACCGCTATGGTGGTGGTCTCAATCACAACGTCGAGGCAGACTCGATCCGTAACGTCACCAGCCTCGACATTACCTTTCCAAACAACCCAGCCCCAAACATGGCTTCCTTCGTAAGGAATTCCGTTGACGTGTCCAATGAGAACAGGGCTGCTGGCGGTGAAAATGCACCAACTATCCAGGAGCTCAAACAGAAGATTCCTGCTTTTACAGCCGCTCAGAGCAGAATCGTTACCAAGGAAGACCTCCTAGCAAGGGTCTACACACTCCCTTCCAATTTTGGTAGGGTTTACAGGGCTAGCATTCAGACGAATCCAAATAACCCGCTGGCCAGCCAGCTATTCGTGGTTTGCAGAAATGCCCAGAACCAACTCATCGTAACACCAGACACTCTCAAGAAGAACCTGGCTCTATTCCTTAATCAATACCGCATGATCTCGGACGCCATTGACATTTTGGACGCACGAATCATCAACCTCCAGATTCAGTTCCAGGTTGTTACCGATCCAACCCAGAACCGTCAGTTGGTTATCAGAAACGTTTTGCAGAAGCTCAAGGACTACTTCGACATTAAGAACTTTGAGATTGACCAGCCCCTGGTCATTGGCGACATTCAGAACATCATTTTCAACACCCCTGGCGTTGTGTCGGTTGTGTCGGTTGAGGTTCAGAACGTCTATGGAACAAATGGAAGTCGGACATACAGTTCGGAACAGTTTGACATTCCAGCAAACACCTTTCGAGGAATTCTGTTTGGCCCTCCTGGGTCCATCTTCGAAATCAAGTACAAGAATCAGGACATTATTGGTACGGCAGTTTGAGGCCCAATAGAGAAGCGCAGGAAGAACAATGTACAGACTGTTAACAGCAAGCAAGGACACCTACGTCACAGACAAATACATCAATGGCGTCAGGACCAGCGGTTCCAACGTTGGCCAGGCGGCCACGTTGGATTTGTTCAAGCTGTACAATGAAACCTTCCTGAGCCTTACGGCCTCGGTGAGTGGCGTAATTGAGCGTTCCAGAGGCCTGATTCAGTTCGACTTTGCTCCTCTCCAGCAGCTAACAGCCAGCGGAAAGCTGAACACCAACGACTCTTCCTTCAAAACCTTCCTTTCTCTTAAGGACGTGTACGGAGGTCAGACAACTCCTTCTAACTTCACCCTGCGTCTTATCCCGATTTCCAAGTCCTGGGATGAGGGTCGGGGCTCGGACGTGATTGCCTATCGCGACCAGGATGCCTGCAACTTCCTAACGGCAAGCATTTCCAATGGTGCCGTGACCTTGTGGACTTCGGGCGGTCTTGGGGCCTCTGGAACCCTTGGCTCCCCTGGCCTTGACATTGTGACCTCTGGCAACCTTGGCAGTGGCCTTGTGGACCTCACGGTTTCCCAGGTATTCTCGGTTGGAAACGAGGATCTCCTAATGGACGTTACTACTCTGACCAGCGCAAGCATGGCCGGGCTGTTGCCAAACCACGGCTGGAGACTTTCCTTCGTGGACTCTCAAGAGAACGATGGCACCACAAGGTTCGTCAAGAGATTTGGAACCCGCCACGTTCAGAACAAGGCTCTTCAACCAAGACTCATTGTGAAGTACAATAATCAGCTTCTGGATGACACTGGTGAATTGGAGTTCAACAGCGCCCAGAAGGTGTTTTTCTACAACTCCGAGAACGGCAGCTACGCAAACTTCGTAAGCGGATCCTCTTCTATTACAGGTCCAAACTGCGCCCTGCTTCGCCTCATTGCAAGCAGAAGCGTTCTGTTCACAACCAGCTCCTTCAGCGTTTCCCATAACGCCACAATCACCCATCTCACCAGAAGCCTCTCGGTCATCTCTCAGTCTTTCAGTGCATCTCAGTTGGTGCTCGGTGGCGTTGCCCAGACTGGCATCTACACCTCCAGTCTAGACCTCAACCTGGCTTCCAACTCAACCGTTTTCGCCTTCCTCAGCGGTGCCTCGGAGCAGCAGTTCCGTTACGAACTTTTGTCTCCAGATACCACTCAGGTTTTTGCAAAGGGTCACTATTTCTTTAGGCAAACACTGGCTGGAAACAGCAATCTCAGAGAGCGTAATTGGGTGGTCAACATCACCAACCTCAAGGAGGTATACAACCAAGAGGAAACGGCTCGTCTTAGGATTTTCGTTGAGGACTACCAGGCAGACACAAGGGCCTATAGGGTTGTAACAAAAACCAACTCGGTTATCCTCAGAAACATGAAGTGGCGTTTGATCAATGCCTTCACCAAGAAGGTCATTGTACCCTTTGATTCCTCCGCAACTCTGTGCTCCACCGATGGTGATGGCATGTACTTTGACTTCTACATGGCCGACCTCGACCCAGGCGAAGTCTACGAGTTCGAATTGATGATAACAGAAAACGGCAGCGACTACTACATTAACAACAACGGGTTCCGCTTCAAGGTTACCAAGTAATGTCCTACAACAACACAAAAGGCCTAACAGAAAATCGTCCTTCCCTGTTTGAGCCAGCCGTCATTCGATCGCTGGCCAACGAGGCAGCGCAGGCGGTTACTCTTACCCTTTTGAATGCCGAGAGCAATGTTGACGTACCAATCCAGGAAACCGGTTCGTTCCGTTATGACACGGCGGGTACCGGACTCAAGAGCACCCAACAACTCAATGTAGATTGGAGTGCTTTTGAGAACCACACCTTTTTCAACTCGGCCCAGGTAAAGGTCAACGTTGCCTTTGAGAGGATTCAGAACTCCTTTCCTTTCGACGGAACCAAGAAAGAGACCGAGACTTTCATTGACTCCCTTACGGGCTATGAGAAACATGTGTACGACAATTACCCCAAGAACAAGGGGTATCTGTTCTTCTCTGGCACAAGGGGTGAAACCTTCGGTGGCACGGTGGTTACGGTCAAGGACATTGCCGGTGCTGCTTTCCCTGACCTTTCCAGGAAGATTGACGGCTCCTCGATTCTGAACCCAGGAGACGATTCCCTTACCCTGGAGTATTGGTTCTTTGCACCCACAACCACCAATGACAATCAGGCCATTGTGGACAAGCACAGTGGCTCCATGGGCTTCATGGCAGTTCTGAATTCCACCGGTTCCACTGCCAGTGGATCGAGTACCTTCTGGATTACCTCAGGCAGCAATCTCTCAAGTCTTAGCGTGACCTACGACAAGGGCGTCTGGAACCACTTTGCCTGGACCTGGGACAGAACCCCTGGCCAATACAAGGTAAGTTCCTATCTCAATGGTGTGTTCTTCGGCTCTAGCTCCATGCCAGTTGAGTTCGGTACCATGTCGGCCAATGCCGACATGATCATTGGATCTGGAAGCGCCCTGGGAAGTTCCTGGGTTCCTGCAAATACCCTTTCTGGGGCTTTGGATGAGGTCCGTATTTGGCACTCCATTCGAGACGTGAGTTCCATAAAGGAATCCATGCAAAAGACCGTGTTTGCCACGGACGATCTCAAGCTTCGCTTTGCCTTCAATGAGGCCTCGGGCTCCAACTCCAATCTCGTTATTGATGCATCCTCTAACTCACTCCATGGCAAACTTTCGGCAGCAGGCGTGTCCCTAGGAGTTAGACAGGTTGCAACCGGCACCCTGGCTGGTACCTCTCCAATGGCCTATGAGAACCTGTCCTACTGTCCAATCCTTTTCCCAACTCAGGAGGCCGTCACCAACTTCCGCTCAACCCTAATGGTATCGGCAAGCGTTTATGACCTCTCGAATCCAAACCTCATCACAAGGTTGGTTCCAAAGCACTATTTGGCCGAGGGTCAAGTGGAAGGCGGTTTTGAAACTGAGGAAGGTGAGATCCAGGAGGACCTTACCACAAGCACCGATCCAAGAGGAACAAAACTTGCCTCGACGCAGGTTCTGCTCCTTCTTCTGTACACCTGGGCCAAGTTCTTTGATGAGATGAAACTCTACACTCAGGCTTTCTCTGACCTAGGTTTCGTTGACTATGATGTAACCGACACCATCCCGGATCAGTTCCTTCAAAAGCTGGCAAAGTCCCAGGGCATCGAGCTTCCTCCAATGTTCGTTGGTTCGTCCATTGCACAGTTCATAGACGCCAACAATCTTCAGGATAACATATCCACAAACACCTTCACGCTACAGTACATTCAGAACCAAATCTGGAGGCGTATTCTGGTTAACCTCAGGGATGTGGTTGCCTCCAAGGGAACCGTCCATGGTGTCAAGTCCTTCATCAGGGCAACTGGTGTAGATCCAGATAACAACTTCCGTATCCGTGAATACGGAGGTCCAACCAAGAGAGTACTATCCTACGCAAGAGATAGTCGAAGCGAGATTGCTGCAATGCTCAATTTCCTCAGCGGCGGTTTCGTGAGCAGCTCCTATCTGTCGGCCTCCAGAGTTGAACCTGGCTATCCTCTGGTTGGCGGAGCAGCACCAGCAGCAAACCACTACCTGACCTCTGGTTCCTTTGCCTACGAGGGTATCTATCGCTGGGCACCTGGCACTGTTAACAACCAGTCTCAGAGCCTTGTCCGTTTTCACACGACAGGCTCCACGGTTGGCAAGGGCCTGGCTTTAAACCTGGTGGCAGTAAGCGGTGCCTCACCAAGTCTTAACCTCTATTGCAGACCTGGCACGGCCGCTAACTCGCCCTACTTGGCCTTGAGCATTACTGGTGTGGATCTCTTTGACGGAGAAAAGTGGCACGTTTCTATTGGACGCATTAGGAACGACGAGGAGATTCTCAGCAGCAGCCTGTCCTCTTCCTACTTCCTGAGAGCAGCTCGTGCCAACTATGGCTCTGTTGTGGAGTCCTACTCGACCTCCTCCTACTTCAATGAGTTCTCTGGTTCTCTGGCCGTGCCAATCTGGCAGGTCAACTCTTCTTCTCTCAATGCCTCGGGTTCTTATTTTGCCATTGGTTCCCAAAGCATCGATACCTCCTCAAACCATTTCCTTGGCGACACCTCCGAGGTAACTGACCCCACGACCAGAGCAACCAACTTCTCTGGCAAGGTAAGCCAAATGCGTTTCTGGTCCAAGTACCTTACTGAGAAGGAAACCACGGAGCATGCCCGGGACTTCCGTTCCAAGGGCGTTGAGGATCCGCTTACCAACTTCAGCTTCATCACCAATAAGTCTGGTTCCTGGGGACGACTCAGGGTAGATGCCCATACTGACCAAATCGTAACAGCCTCCAGTGCCACGGGCACCATTTCGATTTTCGATTTCTCGCAAAACAACATGCATCTCACGGGTGGCAACTTCCTTGCGACCAGCAGTATCATCACACCAGAGCGTTACTACTACACCTACATTTCCCCGAAGTTTGATGAGGCAAGCACCATCGACAAGGTTAGGATCCGTTCCTTCACGGAATACTCCAATGTGCTCGGTACCCCATGGGCCCAGACTGCGCCTGTGTATGAAATCCCTAGATCGGAGCAGCCAACCGACAACACCAAATTCACAATCGATTACAGTGTTGTGGACGCTCTCAACCAGGACATAGTGAATATCTTTGCAACCCTGGATTCCCTGGATAACGTTCTCGGAAACCCGGAGCTTATGTTCTCCCCGGACTATCCTGGTTTGGAAAACCTGAGAACCATTTACTTCAACCGTCTAACCAACAAGGTTAACCTCAAGGCCTTCTTTGAGTTCTATAAGTGGTTCGACACAAACATTGGCACATTCGTCAGTCAGCTCATTCCTAGAAAAACCAAGTTCATCGGCACGAATTTTGTGGTAGAAAGTCACATGCTCGAGCGACCGAAGCTAGAATATCTGTTCCAAGATATCTATCTTGGAGACAGCAACCGCAATGGACTGAAAGACACCATACTCTTGCAGTTGTTTGTCGGAGAATTCTCTAGGTATTAGCCAAAACGTATCATTCATGCCAAGCTACAACGAATATCAGGGTCTGTCAGGCTACGAGTTTAATCCATTCGATGACTCGGGTGAGGATCGCCTTTCTCAGATCGTGGCCGTTTCTGCCCAGAGTGGTTCTGGATACGGAACCAGTCAGATAGACGCCTACCGTCAGGGCGTGGAGATTACCTCGGCTCACCAGCTTTATCTAGGAAACCAGCCAAAACTCTGGTCGGGCAACCTAGGACATGCCGTCCGCATTGTCACCTATGGTCAGGCTCGTTCCTGGACGGAATATGAGAATTCCAAGGTGTTTGACGACCAGGTCATTCCCTTCGACCAGGATGCCTACATTGCGGACCCAGACTTCTACCCAATGCCCATTTACCTCAATGACGGGCCTCAGTCTGAGGAGGAGGCCATTGTGGAACCCTTGACCATTCCTTTCCGTAAAAGCCCTCAGGAGGGCTCCAGACCAGCCAGAAGCCCCAAGGGTTCCCTTGAGGACGGGAACGGCTATGACAGCCCCACAGGAGGCGTAAACAGGGTTATGCAGTTCATCGACTACAGCCCGCCCCTGACCCCCAGGTTCTTCCTCGACTCGGGCCAGGAGTACGTTGGCAATAGCGGTTCCCTTGGCGTGGGCATTCGTATTGAGGGCTTCGTTAACTACCAGGAGAGACTTGGGACTCCCTTCAACGACACAAACGATGAACAAATTGTCACGCAGGTCGATACTAGTGAGGCTGCTTTCATCTCGGTGCTTAAGCAGCTTCACGTCGAGCTCGATGAGGACATTCGAGAAAACTACAGTCAAAAGTCAGCCGCCGCAGGTACCACCATTTATGGACCCGACCAGGGAAGATATGGTACAGACTCTATCGCCTTTGGTGGCCTTCTGAGAGGTTCCTGAAACATGGCAAGGCAAGAAAAAGGTACAAGGACTCGTGGCCGTCCTCCTAAAGTCCAACTTGGATTGCTTGATAATCTGTCGGGCTCATATCCAACCAGAATTCAGTTTTCCCCAAGAGGTCTTGTGGGTCAAGAAGGCGTGTCTTTCGATGACCTAAAGACCATGGTGTTTGGACAGGTAACCGCTTCCTTCTTTCCAGGAATTGGTCTTCCAAGCGGCTCTGCTGCTCTGAGATTTGCAGACGTTTCTGATATTCCACTTTCCACAACTATTCGAAGCTCTGGTGCAATTCAGTCAAGAGTCATTGGAGACTCTTCCCTGACTGCTCCAAATCTTGAGTCTGCTACTATGCGGCCTTTTGTCGAGCAGAGCCTTTATGAGTCCGATGGGAAATCTGCAAACAATAAGTTCTTTGCCACCGGTAGTTCGGTAGCCCAAGTTGGAGAAGGTTTCGATTCTCCTCTGTGGAGTAAACAGAAAATCGAAATCGATATCAGCGTTCGCAGTTCAACGTCCTTGAATCTGCAAAATTCCTCAACATTTGCAGGTGTTGGTGGTCTTTCCTACCCAATGGCCTACTACAATTTCAGCACCAAGACATGGGATCCAATAGGCCTGGGATATGAAATAAACTCAAACGTTACTCCTCTGCCTAACGCAATCCGTGACGGCATCGATAATCTTATGATCGGTTTCGCGGCCGGATTTAACCCACCAGGCAATTCGGTTGCAAAGCTTGTATCTAGCGGATATTGTGTAAGTGACTTTGGTTTTCCATATCATCCGAAATTCCATGCTACCTCGTCTCAGGTCCTGAACATGAGGAATTACATTGACCGTCCCTTTGTATTGGAAAAGGCAGTCATTGCAGTCTCCGCATCCTGGCAAGTCGGAAGTCCAAACACGTCTGCATACAACATTGGATCTAGAAGAACCGTCACGGCCTCAATCAATACCTGTTTTCTGCTCAACCAACGCAGAAATCAGAGCTTGGATTTGTTTAAGGCCCTTGGCAATTATGGAGGGGCAAGCTCGACACAGAAAACACGCCTAACCAGCTCCATACCTGTGTTCCGAGTCCTTAACTGGAATGCTAGCTCGCCAACCTATATTGACACTCTTCGTGACATTGTTGGTTTCTCTCAGGTATTTTCTTTCGCAAAGGATGCCTATGACAAGCTTGTGTATGACAGTACTCAGCAAATTTCATCTTCGCCAGGCGAATTGTTACCAATCACAGCAAATGACATTGTGCTTCAAAACCCAACAAATTCTGGCACAACAGGATCTAATTGGACCAGCTCTCTTGTATTTTCCATGAGCATGTGCACCCCGGCTGCTAGCACTCCATATCAGCTAATAGACCTGGGAGGCACCGACATATCTGTTTCGGGCGGTTACCAAGATTTCACTTTAGTCTATGATGACAGTCTCAATTACAGCACCCTATTTCCAGGACATGACGGTTCTCGTAGCGGTCTCGGAATTATCAGCCCCAGCACAAGAGGGTTAAGGGGTGACTTTTTTCAAACTGCTTTTGATAGAAGGATCTCCTTTCCAGCAGCAGACAATGGAACGAAGGCAGAAACGGCCGTACCAAGAACAAAGCACAAGATTAACCCTTACATACTACAACCATCTGATCAACTCATCCTAGGATGGCAATTGCCGATATCGATTAACGTACCACAATTTGTAACGGCAGGGCAAAACGAATCTACCATTACCTTTCTTACAGGCACATTCAAGATGACACTCTACGGTTCTTACATTCGAGATGGAGTGGAGACCAATGACACAACAAGTCAACTTTTGACCTCCAAGGCAATTCATGAGATAATCGGTTAGCGAGTAAACACAGTGACAATCTACGACATATTTGAAACGGAAAACTACAGCGCATACTCTGGCTCCTACAATGCCAGGGTATTCTTTGGCGACTTCTTTTCAAGGATCAGCAACAACGAAAGAGTTGTGATTGCTGATCGTGTCACTGGTCTAATTTCCTCTTCGTTTTATGATCAGAGATTCACCTATCTGGCCTCCTTTGCCTACCCAATGATTAGCGGCTCGGCCATAGGTCACAACACAAGATTCCTAACATTGCCTTGTGCCGAAGAGGTTTTTACAGACAGTCAAACTCCCAGCCCTCTGTACTACAACCAGGCGAACATTGGGAATATCGTAATTGACGAAGCGACCATGACAGGCAGCTCCTATTACAATATACCTAGAGTGGGTCCAACTGGCTCGGCCATGATTGCGTTTGGGTATTCTTCGCTTGGTACAGGGAAGTCAAACCCAAGCGAAACTGTATGGAGTGACTACGTTTGGACCTTTTCTTATCCCTTTATGAGCAGATACAAGGGATTTGTGAGGTTCAATAACCCTAGCTACAGGCTTCCCTATCCAATTTCTACAACAATAACAAGGTCTAGGGACGCAGGAAATGGTTTTGAGGACTCTGTTGCACTCACGACCTCACGTCTTTCCTATTTCTACATCGTGGATGTCGGACCTCTTGGCTCCTCTGTAAGGACACCGAGCGATCCGATATTCGTTTCTGGTGTCCTAGGAATTGTGGCTGGCTCGCCACTTACCTATCCCCTAGCAGACCGTGACAGGCATTGGCTGCCTAGTGCTGAAACGCAAAACAGGGTGTACTTCGGGGTTGGTCACGGCAACTATAGCCTTGCCTCTAGAGGTCGCATAACAATTTCGGAAGGAATTTCAAACTATCAAGTCGATATTCTGCTTAAGGGCTGGAAATACGGCCTTTACAGCGGAAATCCTCTGGCTTCCAACATGGTCCTAAGACCTGGACACCACGGATACCTCAGGGACACCCTTGAGCAGCGTCCTTACACAAAGTTCTTCGACACCAAGAGCAGAAAAACCCTGAGCGCAGCCGTGACCATGACTCCCCTTACCGGAACCCTGCTCTACAGCCAAAGCCTGGACTATGTAACGGCAACCAATCCTACCTACAACCCTAGGGATAGCGGAGCCTGGGACTATGAATGCAGATCGGGTCAGCCATTCTTTGATCTTGAGAGAGTCTAGAATTCTCTACTTATAGGGTGAAGAAAGGAAACCAGTTACCCACATGGGTCTATTGAACGCCAAGGAGCGCATTTTGGACACGATCCTGACCCAGGAGGGAAAGGCTCAAATTGCCTCTGGCAAGCTGAGGGCTGAGTATGTCTCATTCAGCGACATGGGAGCCATCTACAAGTTGGACACCATCGTCTCTGGTGGTCTGGACGTAACCAGCCGACTTTGCTTCGAGGCCAACAATCTCCCGCAGGATTCCATTGTGTTTGAGGCCGATGACTCTGGTAAGCTCATGGCTAGCTTTGCCAGCGGTTCCAGTCTGATGAAGGTCTCGGCCGGTCAAATATTCTCGGGCTCCAACAGAGCCGAGCGTGTAAGCCTTTCGGGCTCTCAGTTTGCCTCCATGGCCGGAACCCTTCTGGCCTCTAACCTTGATAACTTCAAGAACCTCTACATCCTTTCGAGCCCCGACCCCATTGACGATCGCTACGATCAGTTCCTCATTGGACCCACGAGCGCAAAGTTCACAATCACCGACAAGGGTCCAATCGATGAAGACTCCCTGACTCACACAAAAATTGACCACGTTGAAAGCGTGTTCATGGACAAGAGAATGAGTCACGTTCCCAATTTCCAATTCCTTCCACCGATCAACAAGCCCCGTGTGGGAGAAACCACCGGAGCCCCCTTGGGCCTTTATGTGAATCTAAATCAGAAGCAGCTTCTGACCTACTCGGACGTTCTCAAGGAAATCGAAGGCCTTGAGGAGACTGGCTATTCAGAGACAGTTCGTTTTGTGGAAACCTCCAAGGCAAACAACCTCCTCTGTCAGTTTTTCGAGGTAACCAACCGAGAGCTTACCAAGCTCGATGTGATTGATTTCGGTAAATTCCCACCAGACTCCGATGGTGTCGTGCGGCATGTGTTTTTCGTTGGCAAGGTATTTATCGATAGTGTAGGGAGCACAACGTACTGCAACATGTTTACGCTGGTGTTTGAGAGCTAATGAAGATATCCATCAAGAAATCCACCACTGCCATTGCCATCCCAGACAACTTTGCGACTCTGGAGAGCAGTTCCGCAGATGGAACCTTTCGGTACCGGATCCGCTTCACGGCAGATCCGCAGGAATTGGCTACCCTAAGGGCCTACAAGGTCCGACTCCACATATCCAAAAAGCCCTACGTCAAGAAGATCAACCCTCTGTTTGCAGGGCTGGTACCTCAAACCCTGGCCGACAGACTTCGTTCGGCCGCTGGTCTGCAAAGGGATCTCACCAGGGCTGCCAACTCTGAGTACATTCAGACCTTCGTCATTGACTTGACCACAAGAATTCCAAACACCAAGGCCTCCAAGCTCTCAAGCGGAGCCCTGGACCTCATCAAGAAGGCCAAGATTGTCGTAACCCGTCCTGTGTCGGAGCTTCGTGCCGAGAACGTTAATGCCCCTGTGTTGGATGCCAACCTGGGCTCCAGAACCACATCTCCCTCGGAACAGCAGATTAAGATCAACGCCCTGGACTCCTTGTTCCTTAGGGGCGTAGAACCTGCCCAATATTCCAATGCCAGGACGAACACCATTCGTACCTCCAGCAAGGCTATTGCGGGTACCACCACCAAGACCAAGACTTCCTCGGCTGATGGCTTCTACAATGACAGCCATGCTAGCTCCATTTTCAATTCCGTTACCGCCCTCGACAGCCAAGCCCTGGATGACACGGAATACCTTGGCGTTTTGCAGGAGGTTCGTCAGAAGTTCATTGACATTATCGAGGACATTGATGTAACCGAGGCAGCCACGGACGATGGTGAATTCTACGCAATCCTTGAGCTGGTTAACGATCGAGGGTTCCCAATCCAAACCACTTCCAACCTGATTCCTCACAGCCAAAACCTGAGAATCCTTCGAGTTCCAACGAAGCCTCCTAAGGTTACCTCAATCCCGGTGCACCGGGCTGGCAAGGTGGTTTTTGAGGTTTCCCAGATGGACCCCAATGCAAAGGGCATCAGCATCTACAAGAGAACCATTAGCCCAAACCAAAACTCCCTGAGCAGTGAGTATTTCTTTGTGGGCAAGACAGACCTGTCCTTTGGGCAACCAACCCAAAGGGTGGAAGACCTTGAGGGCGGCCTTAATCATGTCAGTTATCGCTTCATTCCCTACTATGACGAGTTCTCTGTTAGTTCCGTGTTTTCTAGCACGGTTGTCAAATTCGCAAGAGAATCCATGGCAAAGAGAGCCAGTTTTTTGCAGAGACAGAATTTCGTGTCCATCACGGCCGACGTAAAGAGCTTTGGCATCTCCCTTGCCCTCAAGGATCTGCCGTACAACGCCACCAGCGTCACGCTAAAAAAGAGGAACCTTTCTATCGGCCAGAAGGAATACCAGATTGTGGGCAAGTCCCCGATGCTCTTTGACATTAAGGGCAATGGCTCTCTGTTCGTGGACGACACTGAGGTTTCCTCCGGCAGAACCTATGAGTATTCTGCTTTCATCACTTACAGGGACGGTGCAACCGTTGCGGGCTCAAACACACTGGTTGTGGAATATGAGCCAGTGGCTTCCAATCTTGTAACCGCAGTCATCAGCGAGCCACAACTGATTTCCCTTACCAATGGCTATGACGTTGCCTTTGGCATTCAGCTTAATCCTGTCAACTCCTCTGCGGAGCTTATCAAGAAACTGATCTCCGAGCAGGGTTTGCAGTCCGAGTTCCAAACCGACATAACCTCCAACAAGGACAAGCTCACCAAGCTTTTTGCTATCACTGTTACTAGGGACAACCTCCTAACCGGTGAGGTTGAGAACTTCGGCGTCATTGACTCCCTCGTGTTCTCTGACAGAAAATACGGTATCGCTAAGAACGTGAAGCCAGTAGATCCAGGTGCCGAGTACAAATACACGGTGAATGTCTTTCTGAGAAATCCAGAAACTCTCTTTCCGGGCCTTACAAGAACGGTTCAGACCAGGAATACCTCCTATGAGTTGGAGCCCTCCAAGTGGCTGCATCCTGTAACCCTCAGGGATGGCAATCTTGTGTCGGATGCTAGCCTTAAAAGAAACCACGCAAAGAACGCCTTTACCATTGGCACCATTGCCGACATTCAAACCGTCAACGTTTCTTTGGCAAACATAATGCCAGAGGTCTCGGATGCTCAGGTCAGCAGAGTTCGAAGCAATGCCAACCTGGTTCGATGGAAAATCAACGGCTCGGCCTCCAAAATTGACCACTTCATCATCGTCCTTGAAATCCTTGGAATTCGGACCATTGTCGGGGCGGCTCACAGCATAACCAACGCCAACTACTTTGAGTTCGTGGACACTCTCGACAATGGCGAAAAAGGGGCTCTGACATATATTATTGTACCAGTATACTACGACTACAGTAAGGGCGCAGAAGTCAAAACCAACTACGTCGTAGTCTAGGGAAAAGAATGGCTAATCGTTTCAGAACATTTGGAATTGGCGTAAGAAATAGCACCGTTGTCAACGGAGGCCTTACCATACAGCCAATCGTTCCCGAGGCTGCTCCTGGAACTGCCTCGGGGCCAGGTCCAAGTGCTCCAGGTCTCCCTGCTGTCAGAATCGGCGGTGGAGCAACTGGAGCCAGCGGCACGGGGGCAGTTGACATTTCTGCAAGTGGCCGTGCAAGACCTGGCGTGGTTGGAGCAATCAGGGCTGGCGGGTTAACTCTACCAATCGACTCTGTTCCTGCCGTTAGATTCGTTCCTCCCTCGGCTCATCTCATCAAGGAAACCTATCCGATTGACGTTTTGAACGTTGCCCAGACCAGATTGGAGAATGGTCAGTTTGTTCCCATCACGGACGGCGGAATTGTTCCATTTCGCCCGGAGATTTTGGGTATTTTCGACTTCTCTCCAATCTATCGCATTGGGTCCCGGCGCAGAAACAACTCCGTGGGTGACTTCATCGACGTTCAGTACCAAGCCAGCCATCTCCGTCAGGAAACGCTGCTTAAGCTGGTTCAGAGAATCCAGAGAAACTCCACCACGACCAACTCCGACGATGCCTTCAAGCGTATTCGAGAGGAGTACAGTGCGGAGCTTCGCCAGGTGGAGGCCAATGTCTCCTACTTGCAGGATATCATCACAAACATCAATAACATCAAGACTTCCCTTGAGATCAAGAAGATCCCATCCAGCTTCTACAACACCACCAGCTTTCTTGCCCTCGAGGATTTCTTCCTAAAGAAGATGCAGTTCAGCAAGGCGCAGTTTGCAGGCTTCTCCGATACCAAGATTCTACTCCAGATGCTATTTGACCTCAGGTCCATTCTGGAAAGCTACTCCGTAAGCCTTTTGGACCTAAAGGATCCAGACCGTGAGGGTGATGTAAGCCCCGTGCGTTTGGACAAAACCTACACCACCAACAATGGGTTCAGTTTCACCCTTGGCAATCTTCGTTCGGTAACGACCCCAATCAATGCTACCGGAACTGGCTTCTTCAACCAATTCCTAAACTCGCTTCCCCAGAGCCCAGATGATCGTATCCGCATTCTGACGACTTTGCTGGGTAAGGAGTATCTCGTTTCCAGGGGACTGGGCCGCACTGATCTTCAGAGGCTCCTTCAGGGTTTTAACATTTCCAACACCGGTAACCCCTTTGACAACATCATTGGAACCCCAGGCGATACCATCTTTGAGAGACCAAAGGGCCAGGACTCCCTGAGTTCCCTCATGTTCATTGACCCTGGCATTCCAAATGCCAATGTGTTGCCTTTCGAAAACAAGCATATTGACTCTGATGACCAGAGCTTTGTGTACGTTCCTGGCTCGGCCTATTTCATTGACACCATTCTGAGCACTCAGGGCGGTTCTTGGAACACCGGCCCATACAACTCCTTCGTCAACCTCTACAACAACCGGCTCAAGGATGCCAGAACCATCATCGAGGAATTCCTGAGTCTCAGGAACCTTAGGTATACCCTGGTGCCAGTGAGCATTAGCGACATTTGTATGATCTCCTTCAAAAACTCGGTGAGCACCCTTACCGAACCTGCAAATGTGAGCGGAGACCAGGCAATGATTTCGGCTCTGTTCAAACTGGCCTCAACTGACCCTGAACTTAAGCTCATGCTTTTCCAGTTCTCGATTCTCATTGGCATGGCTGTCAACGGAGCAACCGAACAGAGGGAAGTCTTCGACGTACTGGCTAAGTCCGAAATCTCAAGCCTAAGAGCAATGTCCAAACTGGAAATACCCTCTGGTGTGGAACCAAATCCAAGCCGTGGTCAGGCCGTCATTAAGCCCTACATCGAACAATTGGCAGACGCCATTGAGAACCGTGTCGTGGCCCTCACTTCCAGAAACTTCTCGGAGTTGTCCAGATTCAGAACCAATGTGGACTTCATTCAGACCCTGCGTCCATTCCGTTCAAGCTTCCTTTCTCCTGCCCTGAGCAGCTCTCCGCTAACCACAAGTCTTTTGGGAAGCGTTGCCTTCTCCAGTGCAGGGGCTCCAAAGAAGGAGCAGAGCGTGGGCGTCCACCTTCAGAGAGGCAACATCGCCAGAATCCTCAAGAACCTCACAGCAGGTGGAGGAGACAACAAGACCAACCTCATCGAGGAGTTTGTTGGAGTTGCTACAAACCTATTTGCGGCGGCCCAAATCCAGGGTGCCAATGTTCATCTCTTGCAGGACGGAACCAACCGTTCTCGCTACAACTTCCTGAGCATCTCCACGCAGCTCCTAATGCTCTTTGAGATTTTTTCCTCCTATGCAAGCCGCTATGCCTTTGCCAGCTTCGAAAAGACCTTCTCCAGAACGGAGTCCCTTATCACCGTGGACACCATTGGAAACAAGGCCATCTCCATCGAGATTGACAACATCGCAAAGAGACCGCTGCTCACAAACATCAGGCCTGCAATCACGGCTCCAATTACCTCAAATGTGGATGCTGTCAGAAATGCCCTTGGAGTAACGCTCCCATCGGCCGGTACAACCATTGAGGGAACCTCTCTGGCTCCCCAGGTTGGAGTGCCCTTTGTTCCAGCAGGAACACAGTCCAGCAGAACGGTGAGCACCACCGACAGTGCGGTTAGAACGGCTCCATACAGGGGCAGGGCCAGCACCAGTGCCACCGTTACTGGTACGGCCACGGTTACTGGCACTCGGACACTCAGTGACACTCTAAGGGGTGTGATTGACTCTTTTGGAAACCTTGATCGGGTGAGACAGATCATTAGAGAAAGCGACAAGTATTACGACTTCAAGTTCTCACTCTTTGCCAACAGGAAAAAGATCGAGGAAGAAACCATGGCTGTTGCCAATGCCCTTCACATTCTGGCAATGGTTGGCAAGCATCTCAAAAACGGCTCTGACAGAATCCTGCCAGCCTTCAACCAGGCAAGGCTTGAGGCCTTTTTGCGTATTCAGGGCGAGAATGGCATCGCAATGGTCAGGAACCCAGCCCAGACCAGGACGGCCAACTATATCCTACAGACCATTAAGGACAAGGCACCCACCCAGGACTACAACTCAGAAACCGGTTACGTCTACAACAACTTTGTGGTGAGTGATGTAACAACCCTTGAGGAGTATCGCTGCCTCCGTGCCCTATTGGCAGAAAATCCATACATCAACAGCACAATGGCAAGCCCTTCTGAAAACAAGAGAGTGAAACTCCTCAGTGTGGGTATCCCAACCGGATTCTCTAAGCAACTGGCGGACAGGGTAAACCTAGGGGAAATCAACATCAACTCCTTTAAGGACAAGGAGTTTGACGTGGTGACGGTTAACGTCTACAAGAGAGACGCCAGATTTGACGATTTGGTTTTCAAGCCTCAGCGTTTCCTTTTCGACCTTTCCCTTTTCGTTCTGGAATCCGACATTAAGAACATCGTTCCTGGTGCAGATGAGGCCTTCACCAGAATGATGGAGCGTGCGAAGGTCACGGACTACACGGATTTCAGAAACCCCCGTAAGCTTGGGGTTTCGAACATCAGAGACGATGAACGCTACAACTTCCTAACCGAGGACGAGCGAAAGGTGATGATTCACTCTCACGTTTCCTCTTATCTTCTTGGGCTCTACATCAACTTCATTACCGGGGTTAGGATAACCGAGGACACTTTCCTCCAGGGGGCTTCTCCTGGCATCAGAAACCTGAATCCCCAGATGCAGCAAATCGTTTTCACCTATCTGAGAGACGTGCTCAGACAGAGCATTCCTGGTGGTCAGAGCATTGATAGGCTTTTGCAAAACCGTTCCATTTCCGAGGATGCCAAGGACATTATCCGACTGTTCGACTACGGAAGCATTGTGTTCAACGAGAAGGAAATCACCTCCAGGGTTTTGGCACCAAAGCTATTTGACCGACTTTTCCATATCCCTCTCAACATTGAGGAATTCGAAATCGATTTTGAAAAGACAGTATCCACCGAGTCTGGAAGAAAGGCCTGGAGTCAGACCTATCTACAGGAGAAGATTGTGCTCCGTGAGGGTCGCTACTTCCTAAAGCCAAGGCCTAAAAACGAGCTAATCTTTGAGGACTACTTTGTGGCAATCGAGACTGTCAACGATAGAGAGCCTGTATGACGATAACCCTTCCCTCCAAAAGAGTTGCAGTGGTAGATGCCCCAGAGGTCGAAAACTTCTCGGCTAGGTTCGTCTATAACTTCTTCGTGCCGGATGAGGAGCTCAATTCCTCTGGGGACACGCCACCAGACTTCATCGAGAAGCGCCCGGCAGAGGGGTTTGACCAATCCTTTCTGGACTCCCGAAACTTCAATCGGTTCACACCGAGGTACATTCGTTTTGAGTGGAAAACCAATCCAGCCGGAAACAGGCCAGACATTGGTCGCACGGTGAGCATTGCAAACAACGTTTCTAAAATCCATAACGAGGAAACGTTCATCGACTCCAACTTCACCAATATCTTTTTCCAGGACTCCCAGCAGAGAGACAAGATTGCCTACTTCATTCGAAGGGCCGTGGAAGAGGCCCGCCAGGATCAGGCACCGGCCGGGTCTCGTCCAAGGTCGCCAGAGGAGTCTCCGCTCGACGTAGTAAAATACCTCTATAAAAACACGACAGAAAACGTAAGAGGCGACTTCCTTGCTGATCATTTTGTGCGTTTGAGAAGGAATGGTATGAGATTCCTTAACTCAGAAGCAGTTGATGGCATCACTCAGACTGTGCTGCGTCGTACAAAGAACATAAGGACCAGGACGCAACTCAACAATAAGGTGCTCGCTTCCCTTCTTAGAACGGCAAAGCAAAACCCGATCAACATATATGATAACGAGACAGCCAGAATGTTGCCTCAGGCAGAGGACATTCAGCAAAGGGCCATTGCCCAGGCTTCCTCGGACACCCTCTCGGCTGATGACTATGATTTTGAGATTGTCAATGCCGTTGACTATAGGTCAATTGATGCCAGCGTTTTTGACTCGACCGTTCAAGTGGTGGGCTACATCATCGACAAGGTTGAGTACACCGATAATGGCCCAATTAAGCGTGATTCCATTATTGTGGAATCCCCAAATGCAAGCTCCACTGCCGATTTAGAAATCCGCTATGGTGGACGCTATGGCTATTCCATTAAGACCATCGTCTATGTGGAAGTGGCTGCCCAGGATGTAGACACAAATGAAAACATTGCGGTTTCCTTCCTGGTTTCCTCGAAGTATTCCCCAGAAATCTTCGTCAATTGCACAGAGGACGTGGCACCTCCCTCGGTGGCTGATTTCAACATTGACTGGGACTACATCAGGGACGTTCCAAAGCTATCCTGGGCTTTCCCAGTAAATCCACAGAGGGATATCAAGTTCTTCCAGGTCTTCAAGAGAGAATCCATTACGGAACCCTACAGGCTTTTGGCCATGTATGACTTCAATGACAGTCTAACTCCAAATGAACTAAGGGAGACGGTAGACACTGTTCTGATTGAGAAAATGGCCAGCCCTAAGGGGTACTACCTTGACTTCGATTTCAAGAAAGAACACAAGGCCATGTATTGTCTGGCAACCATCGATGCCCATGGTTTCACGAGCAACTACTCAATGCAGCTTGAAATCCGCTTCGACCGTTTCAAAAACAATCTTATCAAGACCCTTGTGAGCGTGGCCGGGGCTCCAAAGCCCTATCCCAACTTCTTCCTTCAGAGGGACGCTTTTGTTGATTCCATCAGAACCTCAGGCTCAAAACGAGTCAGGGTCGTGTTCAACCCAGAGTACCTCAGGCTTTTCAACGATGAGGGTGAGAATCTCAGCTTCCTCAAGACAGAGGAAGGGGACAAGTACCGCCTCCAAATGATCAACGTTGACTTGCAGACAGGACAGGACTTGGACATTTTCCTCAAGGACCGGACGACCAAAAAGCTTGAGCGAAAGTAGCCTCCCACCTCAGGGAATACATTGCCACATGACGCAGTAAATTCATTACCAGTTGTGCGGCAAAACAAGTTCTAATGTCAGTTTTTGCAGGATCGCCTATTTAGAGAAAGATTCATACAGGAGAGTGCATAGTGGGATTTCTACAGGGAGATACGAACAACATCATACTCGACGCCGTGTTGACCGACACAGGCAGACAGTTCATTTCCAAGAACGATGGTTCGTTCTCCATCGTGAAATTCGCTGTGGCCGATGACGAGGTTGATTACGGTATCATCCAGAAGTATGGTAGAACCGTTGGCAAGGAAAAGATCGAGAAGAACACTCCAATCTTCGAGGCTCTTACGAATGGCTCTCTGGCTCAGAAGTACCGTTGCGTCAGTATCTCCAATGGAAACCTCATCCGTCTCCCAACGCTGACCTTTACTGGTGAGGGCGTCAACTCCACCAATAAAACCCTGTCCATTGGTAACACCACTGTCAAGCGCCGCACTCTTACCGTTTTCCAGGACATTGTAGACGAGGCCTCCATCGACGTGGAGCTTCGTGATCAGGCCTTCATTGTGGAGGTTTCTAACCAGTTCCTCCAGATTGTGGGTGCAGCACCTGACAATATCGACTACCAGCAGAGGGCAACCTACATCCTTACCAGAGACTCTGGTGAGACCTCCGTGGGCGGTTCCAGAATCACCTTCACCCTTGCAACCAAGGCAATCTCGGACAGCCAGTTCCAGATTTATGGTGCAACCTATAACAAGAGCCAGATCAATACCTTCGTCAAGATTTCCGGCGTTCAGTCTGGCTCTGTCTTGGAGTTCGAAGTACAGATCACCTCCACCACCTGAGACTAGTCCCTCCCAATAGAAAGAAAAGAACATGGCCGTATTCAAGGAATTTTCAGCAGACGATATCAAGTCATCCAGATCGTTTTTGAACCAGTTGGTTGACGTTCTCGGAACGGATATTTCTAGCTCCTCAACCAGGAAGCAGTACCAGGTTTTCGTGACAGGTGGTCTCGGGCCGGGTGTTACCTCCTCGCTTTTCCAGACGGTCTTCGATCAGGACTTTACGCTTCAAACTGCCAATGCTGTGTGCGACATGACCTTCGGTTTCCACACAGGTTCCACGGCTGTCACAGAGCTTAATCCAATCATCGACTCCAACGGAAAGTACCTGTTCCCTAACACCTCCCTGATGATGAGAGAGAAGCTGGATATCTACCGTGCCTTCGCTCAACAGCTCCTAGGTGATCAGGACAGCATTTTCACGGCTCAGTCTGGCTCTACCAGCTTCGAAATCAAGGAAGCACTTTTCATCGCCTTCAAGAGACTCTTTTCCAGAGACCAGATTAAGAGAGAAACCTTTGCTCTCCGTTTGGCACCAACTGGTGCAGCTCTCGTGGGCGCAGGTCAGAATATTCTCCGTGCTGGCTCGGGCTCCCTCATCCTAACGGACATTAACTCCAGCACGAACAAGTTCTTCACCTTCGGTGGACAGGTCTCTACCGTGGTTGACTCCGCAAACGTTGGCATTCCACTTGGAATGCTTTTCCTGGACAGAGGAATCCTTGTTCTGGACATGAGCCGCTCCTTCGACCAGGAAAGGCTCATCTCGGGCTCTATTGACTCCGCTGCGGTCTCCACTGGCATTGCACCCAATGTGAGCGCCAGCCTTATGAGACTGGCTGCTAGCGCCTCTGTGGACGACTTCCTGGACCATGTGTGCTCCACAAGGTTCACAGCCTCGGCTCAGACCGCCATCACGTTCCAGAACGTGACCAACATCAACTCCACCCTCTTCTTCTGCCGTGTTGCTGCCGATGAGGCAAACTACTCCTCCAATCCAACCTTTGTGGATTCTGAGAACAGGATCGTAGTTATCGACAACGGTCAGGAGGACACGCAGAGAACCTTTACTTTCATCACCAGCATCGGTCTCTATGATGCCTACGACAACCTCCTGGGTGTTGCAAAGTCCTCTAGGCCGGTTCTCAAGGATGACGAAAGAGATTTGACTTTCAAGGTCCGTCTAGACTATTGATTTCGTAAAGGTTTTTCGTGAACATCAATGTCAATCCAAAAAATCACTCCCGATGACATCGAGACTTTTACACTAGAGACAAATCCCTCGCGAACCTATGTGAGTTCCTCTGTTTCTGGCATAACAGGGTCTGTATTTCTGTTTGCCAGAAGGTCTTTATTTGAGAAGGAGATATACCCACTATCGGCTTTCTCCTCAAGCCTTTTCGTTGACCAGAACGTGGACGAATACCGTCAGGACGTTCTAAGAATAACGGGCTCCACCAACGTCACCAATGGTGTTACGACCTATTTGAATGCTGTGAATGCCCAGCAGGCAAGCGTCCGCAAGCAACAGCAACTCTACATTTACAGGTCAAATCCACCATTCCGACTCAACTCCAACTCCCTTAGGAAGAAGGTGGTTGTGGACCACCTGATGCCTTTCTACAGGACTTCCTATCCAAGGGCTCAGTTCACCATTGCCAATTACAACTGCCTCAATTTCTTCACAGCCAGCAATGTGCCAAGCGGAAGCGTGCTGCTTTACCCAAATCCCATCAAGGACTCCACCGTAAGCCAACTAACTCAATACGGGTTCTCGGGCTCCTTCTCATTTGACTTCTGGATCAAGCCAAAGTACCATGCCGAGACAGCCGGGGCAGTGTACAGACCCGGTGCTATTTTCCATCTTACTGGCGGGTACGCAGTTTGCCTTCACAGCGGGTCCTCTCGTGACATTAACGGAAACATCGACGGGTTCAGACTCAGCCTGCAACTAACCTCTGCGGCAAACACAGTTCCAGATCAGATTTCTTCCGGCATGAGCAATGTGTTCTTCTCGGACGACAACTGCCTTCCAAGAGATTCCTGGAGTCATGTCACCATTAGGTGGGGCGGATCGGGCTATAACCAAGGAACAGGTTCCTTTGTGGTTAACTCCCTGGTTAGGGGTAACTTCGTTGTCAGCTCCAATCTGAGCGTGGGAGACCAGGCAATCGGGGATCCCTCGGTTTTGTGCGTGGGCAACTTCTACGAGGGCCAGAACAACCTCACCAATGCCATGTCCTATTTCTTCACGAATGACACAGCCCAAAGAGAAGGTCTCTATGAGCTGCAAGGTGGTGCTGGTTTTGGACCAACCACCTCAAGATTCAACTATCCCCTCAAGGCAGAGGTACATGACCTCAAGCTCTACAAGAAGTATCTGACTTCTACTGACATAACAAGGCTAGAAACCGATGGTCCAGAACTTTCTCCAGATTTGCTTTTCTATCTGCCTCCTTTCTTTACCAAGGATTCTCCGACTCGCAGCTTTTACAATGGAAGTGGCGGTATTCCTGTTACTCCTTTCTTTGGAATCGATGGAGCTACTGAGACTCCGTTTGCCAAAGAAATGGCTTTCGGATGCGGTGGGCATTATATCAACCTTGAGAACTATGTAAGGGACTTTGCAACGGGTCGCTATGCCCGCCTCTGGGAATTGACCGGTTCCTCCATAAACACTGCCTCTGAGGTGGCGCTCTCGGCGAACACCATTCTATACTCCACGGGTTCGAACATAAAGCGTTTGTACACGGTCCTGCCGTGCGACAATGGTGACTTCACGCCAAACTTTGACCTTCTCAGGACACTCTCCACTTCCTCTTTCGTGAGCGACCTTGGCAACTATGAGCCCGGCGTAATCACGCTCAGGAACATGATTACCGGAACTTTCGCCACTGACGTTATGGTACAGGAAACTGGTTCCATTGTTACGGAACTAGTTGGCGGAAACAGCCCTGAGAACCTGGGAACAATCCCTGGAGACTCTCTGGCGATCTATCACAGAACCAGAGACGGTTCCTCCAATCAGGTGGTGCTTTTCGACATTTCAAACATGTTCTACGGCAACCAGATCAAACCAGGCTCCCTCATGCTCAGGGAGCAGTTCATCTCGGGCTCCAATAACAAGTTTGGCTTCACCCTCCGTGATGACGGTCAGGGAAACCTCTACAGGGCCGACGCCACTGGCAACCATGCAACCTGGGCCTCTGTGGGTAACGTCTTCTACAGCGAGGGTCTGGT